>ERZ772871.674-NODE-674-length-27664-cov-4.7436_pt1 | contig 27664 bp, 17 predicted proteins | sample MGYA00511899_ERZ772871 | MGnify/ENA primary metagenome ERZ772871 (study PRJEB29015, sample SAMEA2737693) | human gut metagenome | biome: human gut; feature: human-associated habitat; material: faeces | place: China | collected 2012 ... | reverse complement strand
TTTTGGTGAAGCCTGTGACGGAATATCAGCTGCGGGAGGCAGTATCCCGGCTTCTTCAGGGAAAAAGGGGAAGTAATGAATCAGGTGAGGAGGAAAAGTATGAATAAAAAATATTACCGGAGAGAACAAAACCGTCACGCTATATAGAAAATAATGACAACAGGAGGAAATGGATATGAGGTATAAAAAGAAGAAACGGCAGATCGTATCTGCAGCATTGGCGGCAATGATGGCGATGCAGTTATGCATACCGTCTGCAACGTTTGCTGCAGTTCCTACAAAAAAGTTGAAAGTGATCACGGGATTTACGGAATTACCGGAGGAGGTCGCGCATATTCAGATCCCTGCGGATGCCGGAGAAAACTTTGAGGATTATCTGAATTTCCCGGAGACCATCGAGGCTTCGGTGGTGGAATATAAGAACGTGGATCATCAGAAAAATAATGCGGATCGCGATAAGGGCGCGGAAGATGAGAAAGCGGCAGCAGACGACCGTGATAAGAAAGAAGACTTTGGAATTGCTACCGGCAGTAATGCAAAGAAAGAAAATCTGAATGAGGAGGAAACTCCGGAAACAGAAAATTCAGAAAACATGCCGGATAGCAATGATGAGGAGGAAGCAGATAAACAGGAAGTTCAGGAGAAAGACCTGCAGAAAGACCAGCAGGGTACGTTTCTGATCGCGACCGACAGCAATGCCGACGATTTTCTCGAGGATGATGAGTTTGAAGATGAGGAAATCTCAGAAGATATCCCGGTGCTGACGGATATCAGCGTTACTTGGGAGCCGGATGAGAACCGGGAAGATGAAAGTGGTTTCTATTATTATCTTCCGGTTCTTCCGAGAGAGTATATTTTGGCAGCGGGCGTGGAGCTTCCGGAGATCGAGGTCAGCATGGACGGCGGAATCGCTTTGCTGGCATCAACAGATACTTATGATATTGCGAATGGCGGTATCAACATCAACAGCAACACATTGGAACAGTATAATGATGCGACTATCACGGGAAGCAGTACGACCAATGTTATTCTGGTTAATGGTGTGGAGGCTACAATCACGATTTCAAATCTGGATATCCAGATACCGCTTGTTAAGAACGATGAGACAGCGAGTACCTGGGTACCGGCGATCCGACTGGTGAATGATGCAAAACTGAATCTGATTCTGGAGGGAGAAAACACGCTCAAGGGCGGTGATATGTGTGCGGCTATTGAGGTGCCGGAAGGCTGCACCCTGACGATCAGCGGAGAGGGAAGCTTAAAAGCAACCGGTGGAGAAGGCGCCGGAATTGGTGCGTCGAGCAGGAGAAATGGTTCCTTGGGGACGATTGTGATCGACGGAGGCGATATCGAAGCTTATGGCAGCGGGATGGCAGCAGGTATTGGCAGCTGTGTAGAGGGCGGCAGTGTAGAGGGCGACATTGTAAAGGGCGGCATCGGTACCATTATCATCAACAACGGAACTGTCTATGCCAAGGGCGGACATGGAAGCTACTCTGGGGATAGTAAAAATGTATACGGTGGAGCAGGAATTGGCGGTGGAGCGTACGGCTGCGTGGATCTGATTGAGATCAATGGTGGCAATGTGACAGCCTATGGAGGATATACTGCGAACGCGAGACACCCCGGAGCCGCAATCGGCACTGGCGGCGGTGGAGCAAAACCGATAGGCGAAGGTAAATACAAGTATGGTGATATTGTGATCAAGGGCGGAACGGTTTCAGCCATTGCATATCATAATGAAGTATATGCGATCGGTGTCGCAGAGAAGCCCAGTGTAGATGGTACCTTGGTGGGCTCCATTTCCATCAGTGATAAGGCAGTAGTCAACTTAAATGGTGGTGATTATTTCCCGAAAAGTGAAAATCCCGGACTGAAAAACTATACCATTCAGGGCACGATTGCGGATGTACGATTCACCGAAAGCACTTATCCGGTGACAATCAGCGTGGGAGAGATTACCTGGAATGCAGGGACGATGAAGGTGAGCGATTATCAAGGTACACTTAAGGCATCCAATTATCTGAAGCCATTAACGCCAGGGACACCGGTAACGGTAACGGTGACGGTTGGAGACTATGTTTATCAGATGGAAGCTGACGTTGCTGATGTTGATGATAAGAATGCAACGATCACTTTGAAGGCCGCAACTCCTCTTTATGAGACAAGATTAAAATTTGTTTCCACGGCGATCACGAGCGATCAGATATTACAGGCAACCGATATCACGGTCAGGCAGAATGGTGAACTGTTGAGCAATCAAGAAGGTCAAAGTGCAGCCATGGTCATTCCTTCCATGCAGATTTCGTATGATGAAGCGAACACGGGACATCTGACGGTATATCTGCCGGAAAATAAGAATAAAACAGAGATTTCGGTGACGGTACCGGGCTTAAATGACGGCAATCCGATCACAAAATCAGGTGAGACGATTTCGACAACACCAAATGAAATTACGATGTTTCAGCGTGATACCTCTTGTAGTCATGAGCACTATAATGCAGATGGATTTTGTGAAGCATGTGATGCATATCAGGAGCCCAAAAATTGGAAGGGATATTATGAGATTTATAATGCCGGTCAGCTGTTCTGGTTTGCAAAGCAGTTTAATGATGGTAAAATCTCTAATAAGAGCAATCTGAAGCTGATGAAGGATATTAAGATCCCGGACGGACATGACTGGACAAGCATTGGAAACATAGATGATGATGATAAGTCTTTCAAGGGGACTATTGAGGGAAATTACCATGTAATTTCCGGACTGCGACCTGCTAATGGCGGTACAAGTTTTAAGTACGGACTGGTGGCAATGATTAAATATGGGAATGTACAAAATATAGGGCTGGTGTTTGAAGGTAATTGGACTTGCGGGTTGTGTAAACTCACTGCGGGTGATAGCAAAATTCAGAATTGTTTTGTAGTAGGAACAAATTTTTCATATAGTTGTTCACAAGGAGCGGTGACTAAAAATGGAACGGTGACTAATTGCTTGGCTGTATCAGGAAAACTGGAAGAAACTAAGTACTCGAATAATCATAGGGCTACTTTTACGAACTGTTATGAGACAACAAAGAGTGCTTATAGTTCTCCGGGTATTACTACTCTAGATAACGAAGAAAAACTGAAAAAACTGAAATCCGGAGAAATTGCCTATAAATTAAACGGTGATCGATCAGATGGTACGTGGGGACAGGTGATCGGAACGGAGGATTACCCGCATTTCCGCAAGTACAGTAAGACGGTATATTATGATTCAGCTGCTGGTACATATTCTAATAATAAGGCGGCAAGTATCACTTCCGCAGCTGTCACGGATATTAGGACGATTTCTGAAAAAAAAGCGACTGCTACACTTAAGGCAACAGGAACTCCCGGAGCAGAGGTTAAGTTTTTCTTAACCTCCGGCGAGGATGAGCGGACATTAACATTAGATGATATGTTCTCGAAAGGAACGTTACTTACGGAGAGTTCTTCCGGAAACTATGAGTATACTATTACGGATTTAGCTCCGGACACAGAACATCATGTCAGACTGATGATTAAAAAGGATGGTGTGTTATCTCTTGATGTAACCTATGTAAATTTCCAGACAGAAAAAGTGCGGCAGGAGGCACCTAATGCTGCTGATGTTTCTATCAATTACGAACAGGAGACTTTAGAGAATAAAGCTTCCTGCGATCTGGAGTATGCTGCTTCTAAGGATGCACAGTCATGGACAACTATAAGACAGGGTGGTATGGTTCGTCTGACAGGGCTGCTGGATAACATTCGTGAAAATGGTGGGTCTGTACCATTCTATATTCGCAGGAAAGCATCCTCGTCCATGTCAGCCAGTGAAGCGGTTTTGGTGGCGGATTTGCAAAGACAGGCGATTCCGGGAGAATCGAACAAGCCGAATATTGATTATCGGAAGGAAGAAATCACAATTTCCTCATCTTTACAGTATGTGATTGTAAACGGAACCAATACCTCTCCAAGCTGGACATCTGCAAAAATGGGCAGTGGATCAGGAATTTCGATTACAGACATCATTTCTTCCGATCATGAGAGTACGGTTTATTATCGGTATGCTGCAAGCAGTAAGGATAAGAAATTTGCCGGAAAACCTGAAAGTATCACGATTCCTAAAAGAACGGCAGCACCGGCTGCAATAACTGAGGGTGAGGTGACTATAACCGGTACGACGATTACCATAAACAGAACGAATCCGGAAAATGACATTGAGTATGGATACCGTGATGCAGATTCAGATGGGGCATTTACATGGATTGACGGTACGGAAATTCAGGGATTATATCCGGCACATGGATATCAGGTAACCAGCAGAATAAAGGCGAAAGAGAATGCATTTGCTTCTGAGAGAACGGAACCGCTTCATGTGTCTACCAGGGATACACTGAGAATTGTAGGAAACGGAACACAAAAGTGGGATGCGAAGGGGACTTATGGGGCTTCACTTGCTGAGATTCCGGTTTCCCTGGCTTCTGGTTATGGTGTGTATAATGGTGCAAATCAACTGGTAGCCGGAACCTGGAACTGGGAACCGGAAAATAGTAGTTCAGCATCTGGTATTTATCCGAAGGTAAAAGATAACAAGGCTTATACCGTGAAATTTACACCGACAGATTCAAGTGCTTCATACGATAGGACATTAACAGATTCCGTGGTACCGGAAATTTCTAAGTACCAACTGCAATTATCATCAGTTGCGGTAGAAGATAAGACCTATGATGGCACGACAACAGCAACTGTGCATGAACCGCTGATTGTAAAGACTGGCGTGTATACAGGTTCAGGAGAGGAGCAGCTGCAGATCACAGGCTTAACAGCAGCTTTTTTGGATGTAAATGCCGGAACCAATAAAAAGGTTGTGATCGATGCTTCGAATGCAGTGATAACAGGAGCAGTGATCAGTGGCGGAGCAACAGCCGATCCGGATAACTACCAGGTCAACATTCCTTCCAGTGCAACCGCAACGATCAAAAAAGCAGCATCTTCGATCACGATCAATGATGCAGAGTGGCCGGGAACGAAAACATATGGCGATCCTGATTTTCCATTGACCGGAGTTACCACCGTTGGAGACGGAGCGGTGACCAAGACAAGCGACTCTGAGAATGTACTGACGGTCGATGCAGATGGTCAGGCAACGATCCATGGCGCAGGTACGGCAAATGTAACGATTCGTATGGAAAATGGTACCAATTACACGACAGGTAATAATTCCAGACCGATCACCGTTCAGAAGGGAACCATTTCCCTGAATCTGAAAGCCGGAAAGAAAACAGATCTGATGCAGAGACTCCTGGCAGTTCTTGGAAATGTGGAAGATACTTATGTTCTGACTCTGGAAGCGAAGGGAGCTTATCAGGATGTGCTGGCCGGAACGGTAATATTTTATGAAAATGGACAGCCGCTCAATCAGACGCCGATCCCATTGACCAATGGAACCGCATCTATGGAATATTCGGTTTCTTCTGCCGGTACGCATGAAATTTCGGCAGAATATGTGCTTCCGGCTGACGGCCCAGAGAAGGAAAATTACAATGATCCTGCACCGGTAAGCTGCAGCTTCGAGGTCGAAAAAGCAGATGAGGATCAGATTCAGATCAAAGAAGTGGGCGGAAAGCTCTACGGTGAGGATCCATTCGAACTGGAACTTACCGGACAGAAGGGAAAAGGAGCTGTGAAATTCTCCGTTCCTGCTGACAATGGAGTTCTGGAGTTATCCGAAGTGAACGGAAAAACAGAGGCGAAGATCATCGGAGCCGGAACGGTCCTCGTGACAGCTGAGGTTGCCGAGGATACTGGCTACAATGGAACAACGGTAACAAGAGAGATTACCATTGGAAAGGCACAGACCCCGGAGGTTTCGGTGGCAGCGCCGAAGATTGCACCGGTTCCGGCAGATGCACCGGAGGAAGTAAAAGCGATCGCTAACCTCTTAGAGAAGAACGCCCCGAAGATTACCGGACTGGATACTGTCACAGCAGATCTGATCCGGGAAACGGAAAACGGGGATGTGATCGTAAAAACAGGAGAAGATCAGACGATTTCCGGAGCGGAAGCGAAGGAAAAACTTAAGAAGGAAGGAGTCGATACCGCAGGAAAGAAGGTAAGACTGGTGGTTGAGCCGTATATGTCGGTGGAAGTAAAGGGTGTGGCCGAAAAACAGGGAGTGAATGTGATCACTTTTGAAATCACTGCATTATACAATGTAAAAGCCACAACAGCCGGAAAGAATGAGACCATGCAGGAGGAAGGAACCGGTAGAAATACCGTTCTGATCGGCACAGCAATCCCGCAGAAGGTTGGAATCCCGGTTACGATCACCCTGCCGCTCCCGGCAGATTATCCGACCGAAGATCTCTTTATCCGGCATCTGTTACATAGCGGAAAAATTGCTTATTATCCGGTAACAGTAAAGAAAACGCAGGGAAGTGTGATGGCAGAGTTTGTAAACAAGGATGGCTTTAGTACCTTTGAGCTGCTCTCAGACAGCCGAAAGGGAACGGTTGCATTTGATCATGGAGTCGGAGAACGGAGCTATAGCCTGGAGCAGATGGATGAAGCGCTTCCGACAGTCAGCAAGGATGGAGCTGTGTTCAAGGGCTGGAAGATCAACGGCACGTTGTATACAACTGTGAACGAAGCACTCCTGGATGTGCTGGATCAGGCAGAAGGACATCGTGTGACGGCGCAGGCAGTTCTGGAAAGCAGCAGTCCTGAAACTCCTGATGATTCGAAAGGTGACAGGAACACCGGTTCTGACAGTGACAGAGAGGATACCGACTGGAATGTGACCAGAAATGCATGGGAAACAAAGAAAGTCAATGGCGTAGTCAGATGGAGATACTATGATAGCGATGGACGTCGTGTATCCAATGCATGGAAGCAGATAACGGACAATGGAATGATGAACTGGTATCACTTTGGTGCGGACGGGTACATGGATACCGGCTGGTTTAAAGATGCGGATGGAAACTGGTATTACCTGGATCCGGTATCTGACGGCGCGCAGGGAACCATGAAGACCGGCTGGCTGAAGGACACAGACGGGAACTGGTATTATCTGAATCCGGTATCTGACGGTACGCGGGGAGCGATGAAGACTGGCTGGCTGAAGGATGTGGATGGAAACTGGTATTACCTGAACCCGGTATCTGACGGTACCCAGGGAGCGATGAAGACCGGCTGGTTTACAGATCCGCAGGATGGACATCTCTATTATCTGGATCCAAAGACCGGTGCAATGGTGACCGGAAACGTACAGAACGATAACGTGTGATCCTGTTTCAAGGGGATCCATCAACTTTTGTGGTTGATGGATCCCTGCTTTTATCTTCTCATAGGACAAATGGAAATTTTTACTTGACAGTTCTATGTTTTTTCATGTATGATAGAAATAGTGTGAAGAGACATTTATCGTTTTCATGCAAATGTATGTAATGACCACTCCCGCAGAACAGACTACGGAAGTTAAGCCCATCGGACAGGCGGGTCAAGCGCCGCGTGGGGTTAAGCCCACATTATTGATTGAGTTAAAAGCTCAAATTTATAAGTTGATTACTTTATAATCAGTGTTTGAAAAACACATCATCTTGTGAATCGGTCAATAAGTGCAGGGACAATATATTTGCGATTGCAGACTTGGAAGAAAAAACGATAAAGCTCAGAGGCAGACGGGAGCGGAGTGACGCGCCCCAGACTCCAATGGAATAGAATCGTTTTGAGCAGATGATGGTTTTGGCGTCATCTGCTTTTTTTATTGTTCAGATGATGCGCAATCAATAAAATGCGTGAGGAACAAAACCATGGACAGAGAGAGACAAAAGAAAGCCCCGATCTATGAAGCGCTCGAGGCATTTAAAAAGAAGAGAGTTGTCCCGTTTGACGTGCCGGGACATAAGAGAGGACGCGGAAATCCGGAACTGGTACAGCTTTTAGGCGAAAAATGTGTGTCTTTGGACGTAAACTCCATGAAGCCGCTTGACAACCTCTGTCATCCGGTCTCCGTGATCCGTGAGGCGGAAGAGCTTGCGGCGGAGGCATTCGGAGCGGCCAGCGCCTATCTGATGGTGGGTGGAACGACATCTGCGGTCCAGAGCATGATCCTCTCGGTGGTAAAAGCCGGAGATAAGATCATCCTGCCGCGAAACGTACATAAGAGCGTCATCAACGCGCTGGTGCTCTGCGGCGGAATCCCGATCTACGTAAATCCGGAGATGAACCAGAGACTCGGTATTTCACTGGGAATGCAGGTCGAAAAAGTAAAACAGGCCATCGAGGACAATCCGGACGCGGTTGCGGTGTTCGTCAACAACCCGACCTATTACGGCATCTGCTCTGATATAAAAACGATCGTACAGCTTGCCCATGCGAGAGGCATGAAGGTTCTCGCGGACGAGGCTCATGGAACCCACCTGTATTTCGGAAAGAATCTTCCGATCTCCGCAATGGCAGCGGGAGCTGATATGGCGGCAGTATCCATGCACAAGTCCGGCGGAAGCCTGACACAGAGCTCGCTTCTTCTTTTAAATAAGGGAGTGAACACCGATTATGTGCGCCAGATCATCAATCTGACCCAGACTACAAGCGCATCCTACCTGCTTCTTTCCAGCCTTGATATCTCAAGACGAAATCTGGCTCTCCGCGGTGAGGAATCCTTCGCGAAGGTTGTTGAGATGGCAGAATACGCGAGACGGGAGATCAACTCCATCGGTGGCTACTATGCTTACGGAAAAGAACTGGTGAACGGCGACAGCATCTTCGATTACGATGTGACGAAGCTCTCTGTGTATACAAGAGACATCGGACTTGCGGGAATCGAGGTCTATGATCTTCTGCGCGACGAGTATGATATCCAGATCGAATTCGGTGACATCAGCAACATTCTGGCTTACATCTCCATCGGAGATCGTATCCAGGACATCGAGCGCCTTGTGGGGGCTCTCGATGATGTGGAACGTCTCTACAAAAAGGACAGCGCGGGACTTCTCTCCGGTGAGTATATCTCCCCGAAGGTCGTGATGTCCCCGCAGAAAGCGTTCTACTCCGAGAAGGTCTCCGTTCCGGTGGAAGCGTCTTCAGGAAGAGTCTGTGCGGAGTTCGTTATGTGTTATCCGCCGGGAATCCCGATCCTGGCGCCGGGGGAGATGATCACGGACGACGTGGTCCAGTATATCCTGTATGCGAAGAAAAAGGGATGCTCCATGCAGGGAACAGAGGATCCGGCGGTGGATCATCTGATGGTGCTGGCAAACATATAGCATGAATTTTTTAAGGCGCCGGAGCTGGCTGCAGGCAAACAGGCTGTCTGCCCGCATACAGGCTTTGGCCAATACGATACAAGGAGTCACGAGATATGGAATTCTGGTTTTCAGAACTGCACACCGGAAACGTCAAGCTGTCCATCAAGATCGAAAAGCAGCTGTTTTCCGGGGAGAGTGAATATCAGCGGATCGACGTGTTCGATTCCGAGGAATTTGGAAAATTTATCTCTCTGGACGGGGAGATCGTATTCTCCGAGAAGGACGAGTTTATTTATGACGAGATGGTGACCCATGTGCCGATGGCGGTCCATCCGTGTGTGAAGGACGTACTGATCATCGGCGGCGGCGACGGCGGTGTCGCGAAAGAGCTTTTGCAGTATGACTGCGTGGAACATATCGATGTCGTGGAGACGGATGAGATGTTTGTGGAGGTTTCAAGAAAATTTTTCCCGGAGGTAGCCTGTGCCTTGGATGATCCGCGCGTCGAGGTCCACTATGATGACGGTCTGAGATTTTTAAGAAACAAGAAGGCAAAATATGACCTTATCATCAACGATTCCACAGACCCCTTCGGCCATACTGAGGGACTGTTCACGAAGGAATTTTACGGTAGCTGTTACAGCGCCTTAAAGGAAGATGGGATCATGGTCTACCAGCATGGAAGCCCATTCTACGATGAGGACGAGCTGGCCTGCCGCAGTATGCACCGAAAGGCATTCCGCTCCTTCCCGATCAGCCGTGTGTATCAGGCGCATATTCCAACCTGTCCGTCCGGATACTGGCTCTTCGGCTTCGCTTCAAAGAAATATCATCCCATCAAGGATTTCAAGCCCCGGGAATGGGATGCATTAAATATCGAAACCTGGTATTACACGACACATCTTCACATGGGCGCGTTCATGCTGCCGAAGTATGTTGAGGATCTTTTAAAAGAGGAGGAAAAATAAACATGAGCAGATTAATGATCATCGGCTGCGGAGGTGTTGCGTCCGTAGCGATCCACAAGTGCTGTCAGAACAGTGATGTATTCACAGAAATCATGATCGCAAGCCGTACCGTATCCAAGTGCGATGCCTTAAAGGAGAAACTTCAGGGAACTACAAAGACGAAGATCACGACCGCGAAAGTGGATGCTGACAACGTGGACGAGCTGGTGGCTTTAATGGAAAGCTATAAGCCGGATGCAGTATTAAACGTTGCACTCCCGTATCAGGACCTGACGATCATGGATGCATGCTTAAAGGCCGGCGTGAACTATATCGATACCGCAAACTTCGAGCCGGAGGACACCGACGATCCGACATGGCGCGCGATCTATGAGAAACGCTGCAAGGAAGAGGGCTTCACCGCATACTTCGATTATTCCTGGCAGTGGGCATATCAGGAGAAATTCAAAGAGGCTGGACTTATGGCACTCTTAGGAACAGGTTTTGACCCGGGCGTCACAAGCGTCTTCTCCGCGTATGCGTTAAAGCACTATTTCGATGAGATCCACACCATCGACATCTTAGACTGCAACGGCGGCGACCACGGTTATCCGTTCGCTACAAACTTCAACCCGGAGATCAACCTCCGCGAGGTATCCGCAAACGGTTCCTACTGGGAGAATGGTCACTGGGTAGAGACAAAGCCGATGGAGATCAAGCGCGAGTACAACTTCCCGCAGGTCGGCGAGAAGGACATGTACCTTTTACATCATGAGGAGATCGAATCCCTTGCAAAGAATATTCCGGGCGTAAAGCGCATCCGCTTCTTTATGACCTTCGGCCAGAGCTACCTGACCCATATGAAATGCTTAGAGAACGTTGGAATGCTTTCCACCTCCCCGATAAACTTTAACGGACAGGAGATCGTTCCGATCCAGTTCTTAAAGGCTCTTCTTCCGGATCCGGCATCCTTAGGTCCGAGAACCGTCGGAAAGACAAACATCGGCTGTATCTTTACCGGTGTGAAGGACGGAAAAGAGAAGACGATCTATATTTATAATGTATGCGACCACCAGGAGTGCTACAAAGAGGTTGGCTCCCAGGCCATCTCCTACACGACAGGCGTACCGGCAATGATCGGTTCCATGATGGTAGTCGACGGAACCTGGAAGGGCGCAGGCGTATTCAACGTCGAGGAGTTCGATCCGGATCCGTATATGGAAGCGCTGAACAAGTGGGGACTTCCGTGGGTTGTGGATGAGGATCCGCAGATCGTGGAATAAAAATTTGAAAATGAATGACTGTTTGGCAGATTTGTGCTGGCCGTGGGGAAAACTTGCGGAATGCGGAACAGTTTCAAGTACAGAAAACACCTCTGGCAGGAACGAGTTGTCAGGGGTGTTGCTGTATTGTGATGCGGCAGTAGAAAAATGAACTTCGTTTTCTGGTAGGACTGAAATGTGTATCAGGAACGAGTCAGCAATTGGAGAACAAGATGAAGATTAATGAATTACCAACTCCATGTTATGTGATCGATGAAAAAAAACTCAGAGAAAATCTGGAAATCTTAAAGAAAGTCAAGGACGACACCGGCTGCAAGATCCTCCTTGCACAGAAGGCATTCTCGAACTTCTTTGAGTACCCCCTGATCGGGCAGTATCTGGACGGAACCACAGCCAGCGGACTCTTTGAGGCAAAGCTTGGATATGAAAAAATGGGAAAGGAGAACCATGTATTCGCTCCGGCCTTCAAGGAGTCGGAGATCGGGGAACTCACCGATATCTGCGAACATCTGGTATTCAATTCCTTTTCCCAGCTTGAAAAATACGCGGACTTCTGTAAGGAAAAAGGCGTCAGCATCGGCATCCGCGTAAACCCGGAGTGTTCCACTCAGGGCGACCACGCGATCTACGATCCCTGTGCGCCGGGATCCAGACTCGGCGTGACTCTGGCCAATTTCCGGGAAGATCTTGTGGAAAAGCTTGACGGGATCCATTTCCATACCCTCTGCGAGCAGAACTCGGATGATCTGGAGACAACCTTAAAGGCTGTGGAAGAAAAATTCGGAAAGTACCTGAAGCTTCCGAATATCAAATGGCTCAACATGGGCGGCGGACACCATATCACGAGAAACGATTACGACATCGACCGTTTAGAACGCTGCATCCGCCATATGCAGGAGACATATGACGTCACTGTCTATGTGGAACCTGGGGAAGCCGTGGCGTTAAATGCGGGATATCTTGTGACGGAAGTCATGGACATTGTGGATAATGGCATCAGGACACTGATCTTGGACGCTTCCGCCGCCTGCCATATGCCGGACGTGCTGGAAATGCCCTACCGTCCGCCGTTAAAAGACTCCGGAGAAGCGGACGAAAAGCAGTACACCTACCGTCTCTCATCAATGACCTGCCTTGCGGGTGACGTGATCGGCGACTATTCCTTCGACCACGAGATTCAGATCGGCGATAAACTCTATTTCGAGGACATGGCGATCTACTCCATGGTAAAAAACAACACCTTCAACGGCATGTGCCTGCCGTCCATCGCGCGAATGGATGAGAGTGGGGAGTGCAGTGTGGTGAAAACCTTTGGGTATGAGGAATTTGTGAGAAGACTGGGATAAAATAGAAACATGATTATAGAAACCGGGGCTGCCGCATACCAAAATTGGTGCGGCAGCCCCTTCTCATTATTTTCGTTTCACAACGGCTGTTTTTCCACGAAAAGCAATCCCGATTTTTATGATCGGCCGGACACCTGCATCCCGCAATTCCGTGTCATATTTTTTCGCATCTATTTGTTGGAGGGCGCGATCTGCCAGCGCATCCAGATCCACATGATCATCATTTGTGTGTTTGAATTCAAACAGGAATCCCGGAATTCCTTTTACTAATGGATTCAGTTGAATATCAAATCGGCCAAGCCCCGATTCTCGATTGGAACGAATCTGGTACCTGTTTCCAAGGATCGCACATAATCCAAGCATCATGCCATGATAAAAACTTTCATTTGCCCCATCCATAGAAGAAATACTCTGCAGCATAAAACTCTCCAGCAAAGACTGAAGCTTTTTTGCATTTCCGGAGAATATCGCCTGATTGATAGAAATCGCGACGCTGTTCTGATTCGTCCGATTCAAAATTTCTTTTTCATAAACACAGGCAATCTCTTTATTTGGAATTGCAACATCACACATGAAATTCCCATCATTTTGTGGATAAACTTCTGCAACTTTTAAGTAACCCGCAACAAGAAGAAAACTATAGATCGTGTATGGATTATTCTGGATCTCCGGATAGATCACGCTGGTATCTATATAAGTAGTGATTTTTTCACCGCAGAGCAGTTTATGAAGTCCTTCCGTTATCTCGGGTGTAGCTGTTGCGATAATCTCACCAATGATTTCGTTGCTGCCGGTAGACTGCCAGAACGCCTTTGGGAAGCACTGATCGGTAATGTAATTGATCACAGACCATGGATTAAAGATTTCTGTATGACCAAATCGGTATCCGTCATACCAGCTGCAGATCTCCTGATATTTGTCCTCTTTCCCATAGTAGTGCAGAATTTCTTTTACTTCCTCAGTCGTAAAGCCGAAATATTCACTGTAACTATCGTCCAAAATTGAATTGGTTTTCAAATTATTCATGCCGCTGAAAATGCTTTCTTTCGCCACGCGGAGAATTCCCGTGAGAAAGCCAAAAGCCAGATGTGGATTATCCTTCAGGCCGCCGGAAAAGAAATTACGCATGAAATTCACGATTTCAGGATAAAAATTGCAATGATGTCCCTGCTGGATCGGTGTATCGTATTCATCAATAATGATAATACATTCTTGTCCATAATGCTTGTGCAGCAACAGAGATAAGATTTGTAATCCCATCTGGCAGTCTACTTCATTCGCATTGTCACTGGCAAGGCGATGGTACTGTTCTTTTTCATAGATTCCAAGTGCAGTACTTTCCTCAAGTTCACTGTGCCGTATAAATTCCAGTGAAATCAGCTTACGGATCTTCTGAAATGTCTCCTGCCATGTCAGACATTTTACATCCTTAAATGTCAGGAATATGACCGGATACTTTCCCTGATGCCGGGTATAATCAGAACCACACTGCCATATCTGCTTATCCTTGAAATAAATGGAGGTGTCCTCCTGTGTTTTTTCAAAAAAGACCCGAACCATATCCATATTCAATGTTTTACCAAAACGTCTCGGACGGGTAAACAACGATACCATAGGTTTCGTATCCAGAAAATCACGGATCAGCAAGGTTTTATCTACATAATAATAGCTTGTGGTCGCCGTCTTGAAATCAGAAATCCCAATGGGCATCGGCTTTTTCTTTTCGCCTGAATCTGTCCAAACTGCATTTTCTGGAATCAGCCAGGAATGTCCCTTTTTCACAGCTCCGGAAATTTCGCCCTGCTTGCACATCTGCTGGACTCTGCGCACTGTGATTCCCATTGCTTTTGCCGCTTCCATGCTGGATAAATAGTTCATAGAACACCTCCAAACGTAATTCTATCATAAGTATATCCTATGAAACGAAATATTACAACTCTGCATTTCGCTTATATTTCGTTTCAAACGAAATGTATAGACAGCAACAGTCGGGAGGACAATTCTGAATAAAAAAGCCGAATGAACGTTAATTTCATTCGGCAGTGAAGCTTTACGCATCTTTTGTTTCTGTATTTTGTCTGTACAGGATCATCAGTCCGCGGAGCAGAAGATCCGGGTCATATGTAATCTTATGCGTGCAGAGCGGTGTGATGAATCTTGCCATACCGCCGGTAGCGATGAGAGTTGCCGGTTCGCCGAGTTCTGCGGTCATGCGGTCGATCAGACCGTCAAGCATTGCGGCATTGCCGAGCATGATACCGTTTCTCATACATTCGATGGTGTTCTTTCCAATCGCACGTTTCGGAACATCGAAGCTGATCCTCGGAAGCTGGGCTGTATTGGAAACGAGGGAGTTTAAGGCAACCTTCACACCCGGGAGAATCACACCGCCGATGTAATTTCCATCGTGGTCCACCACATCGAGCGTTGTCGCGGTTCCCATGTCCGCGATGATGATCGGTCCTTTGTATTTGGCATTTGCAGCGACAGCGGCCACGATCCGGTCACCGCCGACGGTCTTAGGGTTATCCATCTTGATGTTTAAGCCTGTCTTCATGCCGGAACCAACAAGAAACGGTTTCTTTCCGGTGATCTTCTTCACGGCGGAAGAGATCGGCGCGTTCAGTGGCGGGACAACGGACGCCATAATGGAACCTTCGATATCATTTTTCTTTACTTTATGAATCTCCAGAATATTCTTTAAAAGGATCGCGTATTCGAGACTCGTTTTTCGGTCATCGGTGGTGATGCGCTCCTCAAAATATGTTTTATTGTCGTCAAGACCTCCGACAACGATATTACTGTTTCCCATGTCGATCGCTAAAATCATTGAGAAAACTCCTTCCACAAATCTAAGTAACGTGTTATACTGTTTTTACGTGTGCAGTTGATCAAAGGTTCCGTATTTGCGGGATTTGTCAACCGTCACTGTGAATATGAGAAACGTGTGAGACAGGTTCCTCATAATTTTAAAGTTCGAATTATCTTACCATAAATTGACTAAAATTACAACGGAGGATTCCAAATGTTAGCAGGAAAAACCGTACTTTTATGCGTGAGCGGCAGTATCGCCGCCTATAAAATCGCATATCTCGCCAGCGCACTGAAAAAACTGAAGGCAGATGTCCATGTGCTTATGACCCGGAATGCGACAAATTTCATCAACCCGATTACATTCGAGACACTGACCGGAAATAAATGCCTGGTGGATACGTTTGACCGGAACTTTGAGTTTTCCGTTGAACATGTTTCTCTTGCGAAGGCGGCGGACGTTGTCCTCGTTGCCCCGGCTTCCGCAAATGTGATCGCGAAGCTGGCCCATGGCCTTGCGGACGATATGCTGACGACCACGGTTCTCGCCTGTACCTGCAGGAAGATCATCAGCCCGGCGATGAATACGAGAATGTTCGAGAATCCGATCACACAGGATAACTTAAAGATCTGCGAACACTACGGAATGGAAGTGATCAGTCCGGCAAGCGGATACCTCGCCTGCGGCGATACCGGAGCCGGAAAGATGCCGGAGCCGGAGGTGCTGCTCCAGTATATCTTAAAGGAAGTCCAGTACGAGAAAGACTTAAAAGGAAAGAAGATCCTCGTGACCGCAGGTCCGACGAGGGAGGCCATCGACCCGGTCCGCTATATTACAAACCACAGTACCGGAAAAATGGGATATGCCATCGCGAAGACGGCAGCTCTCCGCGGCGCTGAGGTGACTCTTGTTTCCGGACCGGCAGAGGTGGAGCCGCCGATGTTCGTAAATTTTGTTCCGGTGGTTACCGCCAAAGACATGTTTGAGGCCGTGACAGGCCGCAGTGACGAGATGGACGCGGTGATCAAGGCCGCGGCTGTCGCTGACTACCGCCCGAAGTTCGTGAATACCGAGAAGACAAAGAAGAAAGACGGAGATATGGCGATCGAACTGGAGCGCACCGACGATATCTTAAAATGGCTCGGAGAACATAAAAAAGACAGCCAGTTCCTTTGCGGATTTTCCATGGAGACGGAACATATGCTGGAGAATTCCAGGGCAAAATTAAAGAAGAAGAACCTCGATATGATCGTTGCCAACAATCTGAAGGTTGCCGGTGCCGGTTTCGGAACGGACACGAATGTAGTGACGATGATCCGCGAGAATAAGGAGACGGAGCTTCCGATTATGTCGAAGGAAGAGGTTGCAGGGGCGATCTTAGACGAGATCTTTGAAATTAAAAGATAGAAAATTCCAATTTTTACCAGAAAATAGAAGATTCGACCACTCAGGTGCCTTTACAGGCGAAAAACGCAAAGCAGGCACAGAGTGGTGAAGATTGCTATAAATATAACGAATTTTAGGGCTTTCTTCTTGACGAAACTCTTAAATACTGGTAAAAATTAATTGGAATAAGAGCAGCAGAAAAAAACGGCAGTCAATGAAGGACCGCGGTTCTTTTGTGCTGTCAGCAGGAAAATATTGATAGACGAAACACAAGATAGATTTGGAGGAAAATTTTTTGGCTTCATTAAATGATGAAATAAAGAGACGACGGACATTCGCGATCATTTCCCACCCGGATGCCGGTAAAACGACACTGACTGAGAAATTCCTGTTATACGGAGGCGCGATCAACCTCGCCGGAACCGTAAAGGGCCGCAAAGCGACAAAGCACGCAGTCTCCGACTGGATGGAGATCGAGAAGGAGAGAGGTATCTCTGTAACATCTTCCGTACTCCAGTTCAATTATGGGGGATACTGCATCAACATTCTTGATACCCCCGGACACCAGGACTTCTCCGAGGATACTTACCGTACCCTGATGGCAGCGGACTCCGCTGTCATGGTCATCGACGGATCAAAGGGTGTCGAGGCGCAGACCATCAAACTGTTCAAAGTCTGTGTGATGCGCCATATCCCGATCTTTACCTTTGTAAACAAGATGGACCGTGAGGCGAGAGACCCGTTCGAGCTCATGAGCGAGATCGAGGAGGTTCTCGGAATCCATACCTGCCCGATCAACTGGCCGATCGGCTGCGGAAAGAGCTTCAAGGGCGTTTATGACCGCCAGACAAAGAAGATCACGACCTTCACGGCTGCCATGGGCGGACAGAAGGAGGTTGCCACAGAGACTTTCGACGTGGAGGGAACAGACGTGGATTCCGTCATCGGTTCCGATTTCCACGCTCAGTTAAGGGACGATATTGAGCTTCTCGACGGGGCAAGCGATGAGTTTGATCAGGAACTTGTAAGTGCCGGAAAGCTTTCACCGGTGTTCTTCGGATCTGCTCTCACAAACTTCGGTGTTGAGACATTTCTGGAGCATTTCTTAAATATGACGACTTCTCCGCTTCCGAGAAAGACAACGACAGGCGTGATCGACCCGTTCCGGGAAGATTTCTCCGCGTTCGTATTTAAGATCCAGGCAAACATGAACAAGGCACACCGTGACCGTATCGCGTTCATGCGCATCTGCTCCGGTAAGTTCGAGGCCGGAATGGAAGTCAACCATGTCCAGGGAGGCAAAAAGATCCGTCTGACCCAGCCGCAGCAGCTGATGGCTGAGAGCCGTAAAATCATTGAGGAGGCTTATGCCGGAGATATCATCGGCGTTTTCGATCCGGGTATTTTCTCCATCGGTGACACGCTCTGTACGTCCAACGAGAAGTTCCAGTTTGAGGGTATCCCGACCTTTGCGCCGGAGCATTTCGCGAGAGTCCGCCAGATCGATACCATGAAGAGAAAACAGTTCTTAAAGGGCGTCAACCAGATCGCTCAGGAAGGTGCGATCCAGATCTTCCAGGAGTTCAATACCGGTATGGAGGAGATCATCGTCGGCGTTGTCGGTGTCCTGCAGTTTGAGGTCCTGACTTACCGCTTAAAGAACGAGTACAATGTCGATGTCCGTCTGGAACAGCTTCCGTTCGAGTATATCCGCTGGGTTGAGAACCCGGAGGAAGTGGATGTGGCGAAGATCCAGGGTACATCCGATATGAAGCGTATCTGCGACCTCAAGGGCAATCCGTTATTGTTATTCATCAACAGCTGGAGTGTCGGCATGGTCGAGGAGAGAAATCCGAACTTAAAACTCAGTGAGTTTGGAAAGAACTAATGTGATTGTTCAGTAAACAGGACAGATGCAGATTGATTTTCCAGACTGTAAAAACTGTTGTAACTGTGAAAATGCTGAACAGCCGCAAACAGTTTTATGGAATATATCATCACAGGAACATGCGGAACCAGCTGTTTCGACTGGGAATACCGCATAGACAGGAGGAATATAAGATGAGTAAGATCGATGTTGTAAGAGCAGCTATGGTCGAGGCGATGAAAGCAAAAGATAAAGAGAGAAAGGATTCCCTTTCCATGCTTCTCTCCGCATTAAAGAACGCGCAGATCGACAAGCGCGAAGCTCCGCTCACCGAGGATGAGGAGAACGCGATCGTAAAGAAAGAGATCAAGCAGGTCAAAGAGACGATCGATACCGCTCCGGCAGACCGCGCTGATATCATCGAAGAGGCAAAGAAGAGACTGGCTGTATATCAGGAGTTCGCTCCGGCAGATATGACCGAGGACCAGATCAGGGAGACGATCGCAAAGGTTCTTGCAGAGCTTGGAATCGAAGCCCCGACAGCGAAGGACAAAGGAAAGATCATGAAATCCCTGATGCCGCTCGTAAAGGGGAAGGCAGACGGCAAGATCGTAAATGAGATCTTAGCTGGATTCATGAAATAAGGTAAACGAACGAAACGCCTGCGAAGCAGACAATAAAGCGCGTAAGTGCGGGTTTGTGATCAGGCATGCAGCCAATAACTGGCGCACAGAATAAATATGATATAAGCGGGGCTGGCTTTACGATCTCGGAGACGCCTGGGATGAGACGGTCCCGCATGTCTGTAAAATGGGTTATAACAAAAGAAATATGGAGGCGGAAATTATGTATAAAGAGAAGATCAGCCGGTATATTGACGCGCACAGGAAAGAAATGCTGGAGGACATCGGAGCTCTTTGCCGGATCAACAGTGTGAAGGGGTCTTACCGTATCGGAAAACCTTATGGGGAAGGGTGCTCCGAGGCGCTGCGTACAGCTCTGCATATTGCGGAATGCTACGGTTTTGCCATCAACAACTATGACAACTATGTTGGAACCGTTGATATGAATGACAAAAAGGCACAGCTCGATATTCTGGCACATCTGGACGTTGTTCCGGCCGGAGACGGCTGGACTGTTACAGAACCTTTTGAGCCGGTAGTAAAAGACGGAAAGATCTATGGCCGCGGAACCGCGGACGATAAGGGACCGGCAATTGCTGCCCTCTACGCGATGCGTGCCGTAAATGAACTTGGAATCCCGATGAAAAAGAACGTCCGCCTGATCCTTGGCACTGACGAGGAGTGCGGAAGCTCCGATATCACCCACTACTACAGTGTGGAAAAGGAAGCTCCGATGACCTTCTCCCCGGATGCGTCCTTCCCGGTGATCAATATCGAGAAAGGCCGGATCGGAGGTAATTTTACGGCAGAGTTCGAGCCGTCTGACCGTCTTCCGAAGATGGTATCCTTCCACAGCGGAACGAAGACGAATGTGGTTCCGGGCGCGGCAGAGGCATTATTTGAGGGTCTTGACGGAGATGAGACAGAAACTCTCGCAAAGAGCATGGAAGAGGAGCTTGGAATCCGGTTCACGGTATCCTCTGAGGATGGCTGCCTGAAGATTGCTGCAGCTGGCGAAAACGGCCATGCAATGGCACCGTGGAAAGGAAAGAATGCCCTGACAGGACTCTTATCCCTGATCGAGCGTCTTCCGCTGGCGGAATGCGGACAGGTAAAGGCAGTCCGCGCGTTAAACCGCCTGATGCCGCACGGTGACTGGTACGGCGAAGCGCTTGGAATCAAGATGAGCGATGAGGAGTCCGGCGAGCTGACACTGGCATTCAGCATGTTGGATATTTCCGAGAAAAGTTTAGAGGGCGAATTCGACAGCCGCTGTCCGATCTGCGCCACAAAGGAAAACACCATCGATGTGATCCGTGAAAAAATGGAAGCAGATGGAATCTCCTTCAATACAGAAGAAATGAAGCCGCCGCACCATGTACCGGCAGATTCTGAGTTTGTGAAGACGCTTCTCGCCGCATACGAGAAATATTCCGGTCGAAAGGGCGAGTGTATCGCCATTGGCGGCGGAACCTATGTCCACAATTTAAAGAACGGTGTTGCTTTCGGCGCTGCCCTTCCGGAGACCGAGAACCACATGCACGGCCCGGACGAGTTCGCGGTGGTTGATGAGCTCACAATGAGCGCGAAGATCTTTGCGCAGGTGATTGTGGATCTTTGCTGCTAAAAGAGGTCATGATTGGGAGAAAATGAATAGATAAGCGCAGCAGAGCGCACACGGTCCGGCCTCAGAAATGGAGCCGGGCCATTTTTTGTTATGGCTTATAGCAAATTACGCAGAATGAGCGGAAGCCAGAATAGCCGCAGTAAGCAGAGCTTTTTCTTGTAAAAACACGAGATTCATGGTAGCATAGAAGCAATGAAAAATCTGTGCATGGCTGCACGAAAGGAGCAGCAGAGATGAAAGAAATGAACATTCCTGTTGGAGTTTCGGATTTTGAAGAAATTCGTAAAAATGAGTATTACTATATTGATAAATCGGAATTAATAGGAGAGCTGCTCAGCAGAACGGGGATAAAAGTAACGCTTATTACCCGTCCCCGGCGCTTCGGCAAGACATTGGGCATGAGCATGCTGGAAAGCTTCTTCGACATCCGCAAGGAGAGCAGAAAACTGTTTGAGGGACTGAAAATTACAGAAAACCAGGCATTGTGCGATGCGTGGATGAACCAGTATCCGACAATTTTTGTTTCATTTCGACAGGTAGATGGACTGGATTTCACTGGGGCATACGATATGCTCACAATGGTGATTGCAGATTTGTACAACAGACATCTCTATTTGCTTGATGGTAAAAATGCCACGGACTTCCAAAAAGCGGCGTTTGCACATCTCGCACATGGCAGCGGTTCGATAAAAGAAGTTAAGAGCAGCCTTATGCTTTTGACAACGATGATGCAAAGCTATTATGAAAAGCCTGTAATTCTTCTTATAGATGAGTATGATGTTCCCGTAGCAAAAGCGAACAACAACGGTTACTATGATGAAATGCTCGATGTTATGAAAGGCTTGATGCAGGCACTGAAGGACAATCAGGCACTTCGGTTCGCGGTTGTTACGGGGTGTCTGAAGATTGCAAAAGAGAGCATCTTTACTGGAACAAATAAATTTGTGTCGGATACGATCACAAATTCCCGTTTGAACGAGTATTTTGGTTTTGTACAGAGCGAGGTTGACCAGCTGCTAAATGACGCCGGTCTGACGGAACAGGCTGACAATATCAGGAAATGGTATGATGGCTACCATTTCGGTGATTTTGATGTTTACTGCCCGTGGGATGTTATGAATTATATGTTGGAACTGCAGCGAAATCCGAAAGCCAGACCGGTCAGCTATTGGAAAAACACCAGCGACAATGCCATCATACGTTCCTTTATTGAGTATGCAGGCGGTACGATTACAAATAAGCTTGAAACTTTGATGGCGGGCGGCTGTATTGTTCAGCGTGTAGATGAAAACCTGACCTATGATTATCTGCATTCTTCGGAAGAGAATCTTTGGAGTACACTATATCTGACGGGCTACTTAACCAAAGCGCGCAAGGGAGATTACAAGGACGAACTGCCGGATGGCATGGCTGCTCTTATGATTCCGAATGCAGAAATCAAAGAGATTTTTGAAACGACAGTTATTAAATGGTTCGATGACAGCACGAAGAAGTGGAATCGAAATGCTTTGTTTGACGCTGTATGGAACGGTGACAGTGAGAGGATTACCAAAGAAATGAATGCCCTGCTCCGGCGGACGATCAGCTACCATGACTATCGGGAAGACTTCTACCACGCTTTTCTTGCAGGTATCTTCACCGGCGCCGGATATATGGTGGATTCCAACAAGGAGCACGGAGAAGGCCGGAGCAATGTGGTTATTTACGATTCTATGAATGCCCGTGTTGCAATTTTTGAGGCAAAGTATACGAAGGTTCTGGAAAATCTGGGGAGTGCGTGCGATACAGCTTTGCGGCAAATTGATGATCGAATGTACGCAAAGGAGTATGAGGAAGACTATGACCAGATTCTTTGCTACGGTATTTCGTTTTTTAAAAAGCGCTGCATGGTAAAGAAAAAGTGACTCATTGCAAATAAAAACCAAAGCCGCAGAAAAATTCAGGAACATGCTGCCGAAAACGGTGCATGGAGGAAGAACTGGAGAAGAATAGATGAATTGCAGGATCATTGACATTCATACGCATATCTATCCGGTCGCCCTGGCGAGACGGGCCATGGAGGTTACCGGACATGAGAATGATGATTTTAAGAAGCTTCCGATCCGGGAGAATCTGCTGGCGAGGATGCAGGAGGCGAGGGTGGACATCTCCGTGAACCTGCCGGTGGTATCGAAACCACAGAATCAGGGGGAGGTGAACCGGTTCGCGAAGGAAACGGCAAGAAAGAATATTATCTCATTCGGCGGCCTTCACCCGGACTGTGAGAATGTGATCGAGGAGCTGGAAAAGCTGAAGGATATGGAGATGGCCGGGATCAAGTTCCATCCGCCGTTTCAGAAGGTCCATCTGGAAGATCCAAAGTACGAGGAGATGTGGAGAAAGATCAATGAGCTGGGATTTCCGGTGCTGATCCATATGGGGACGGCGAGGATCGTGCGCCCTTATGATCTTTACCCGTCGGGAATCCGAAAAATCTTAAAATCTGCCCCGGATATCCCGATCATCATGGCGCATATGGGAAGCTTCTGCATGATGAAAAATCCCAATGAGAATCTTGAAAATCTGCCGGAAAATGTGTTTATCGATACGGCCATGAGCGCGGAGCTGGAGGAAGCCGGTGAGTTTGAGGAGATCATCCGCAGGTTCGGAACAAATCGGGTGCTTTACGGCAGTGATTTTCCCTATGGCACCCAGAAAGCCGCTATTGCGAGGATTAGGGACAGCAGTTTCACGGACAGTGAGAAAGAGGATATGCTGTGGAGAAATGCGGCGAAGATCCTGAAAACGGTGGGAAAACTGCCGGAGAATATTGAATTGTAAAGCTTCAGAAAAATTATAATTAAGTGAAAATAATGCTGGATATTCATCTCAGGGACAAGAAATGGAGCATAGACTATAAATAGAGAGTATGACTGGTTGACGGCAGCCTGCGCGAATAACAGGTCTGTGGTTAATGGGATACATAAAATGTTTCGATTCGGGAGATGATGCCATGCGGATGAGCGAATTGAAGAGGCGGGAAGTGATCAACGTCTGCGACTGCAAACGTTTAGGCTTTGTGGGTGATCTGGATGTCGATCCGTGTACAGGCAGGATTCTGGCGATCATCGTGCCGGGACCGGGCTGTGTCTGCGGTTTCCTGGGACGGGAAAAAGAATTTGTGATCCCTTTTGGGGATATCTGCCAGATCGGGGACGATATTATTCTGGTCCGGGTTGAGGAGAAGAAGGAAAAGCCGCCGAAGCCCCCGAAGCCGTGTCCACCGCCGCCAAAGCCGCCGTTTTGTCCCTGCCCGCCTCCATGTGAGCCGGGAGGAAGATGTGACTGTCCGCCGCCGTGTAATATGGATTGTGGCTGCTCTCCGCCTTGTGACCAGGAAAAAGGCGGTTATATAAAAAAGTGGCGGTAAAAAGAGCGGGAGAATAAGTCTGAAGATAAATCTGGAAAGGAATTATAGAATGAATAAGCTTCATACGATACCGGCAGCGGATGGATTCCGCATGCCGGGCGAATTTGAACCTCACAGAGGCTGCATCATGATCTGGCCGAAGCGTCCGGGAAGCTGGAACTACGGCGCGAAAAAAGCGAGAGAGGCATTTAAGCGCGTGGCATGGGCCATCGCGGAGAGCGAGGAGGTCTTTATGCTGGCGGAGCCGGATGTGGAGGAGAATGCCCGCGAGATGTTATCCGGGAATCCGGGACACGGGATCCACGTGATCCGGATGGAGTCCGACGATGCCTGGGCGCGGGATGTGGCACCGACCTTTGTGGTGAACGGGGAAGGCACTGTCCGTGGCATTGACTGGGAGTTCAACGCCTGGGGTGGAACCGTGGACGGACTTTACGCCCACTGGGAGAAGGACGATCTTGTGGCGGAAAAAGTCTGTGGGGAGCTTGGCTATGACTGCTACGAGGCCCACCCCTTCGTTCTGGAAGGCGGTTCGATCCATTCTGACGGAGAGGGGACGGTTCTTGTGACGGCAGCGTGCCTCCTAAGCGGAGGAAGAAATCCGAAGCTCACAAAGGACGAGATCGAAAAGAAGCTCTGTGCTTACCTCGGGGCTAAAAAGGTGATCTGGCTGGAACATGGAATCTACAATGACGAGACGAATGAACATGTGGATAATATCTGCGCGTTCGTGCGCCCGGGCGAGGTGGTCTTAGGCTGGACCGATGATGAGAAGGATCCCCAGTATGCCATGTCGAAGAGCTGTCTGGATATTTTAGAACATGAGACGGATGCTATGGGAAGAAAAATCAAAGTCCACAAGCTTCCAATCCCAAAGACACCGATCTGTGTGACGGAGGAAGACCTCGGCGGTTATGAGTTTGAGGACGGCGAGGACACGAGAGAAGTCGGGGAACGGCTGGCGGCAAGTTATGTAAACTTCTATATCTCAAACGGCGGGGTGATCGTGCCGCAGTTTGGGGATGAGCATGATAAGACGGCGGTGGAGATCCTCGGAAAAGTGTTCCCGGAAAGAAAGATCTGCCCGATCCCGGCCCGGGATATTCTGCTCGGCGGCGGAAATATCCACTGTATCACGCAGCAGATCCCGCAGGGAAGATAGGAAAAGAATACGATAAAAAATAGAATCAGAAAACGTGTATTGAACCAGGATAGATGCTGTACCTGAGGAGCAATTCAAAAAATTAAAAATGAAAGAACAATATAGAGCTGGAATATAGACAGCACATAGGGACAATAAAACGGATACCCCACAGGAGGAAATATAAAATGCGAAAAGTAAAAGTCGCAGCGGTACAGATGCGCTGCACAAGAGACGTGAATGCGAATATCGCAAACGCGGAGAGACTCGTGAGAAAAGCGGCAGGGGACGGCGCCCAGATCATCCTGCTCCCGGAGCTCTTTGAGCGCCAGTATTTCTGCCAGGAGCGCCAGTACGAATACTATGAGTTTGCAAAGCCGGTGGAGGAGAACGACGCGGTAAAACACTTCGCGAAGGTGGCGGAGGAGCTCAAAGTCGTTCTTCCAATCAGCTTCTACGAGAAGGACGGAAAGCGCCTGTTCAACACTGTTGCGATCCTTGACGCAGATGGAACAAATCTTGGAATCTACAGAAAGACCCATATCCCGGATGACCACTATTATCAGGAAAAATTCTACTTCACACCGGGAGATACGGGGTTTAAGGCATTTAAGACCCGCTATGGCACCATCGGCGTGGGCATCTGCTGGGACCAGTGGTTCCCGGAGACCGCGAGATTTATGGCGGTAAAGGGCGCAGAGCTCTTATTCTACCCGACAGCCATCGGCAGCGAGCCGATCCTCTCCGTGGACAGCATGCCCCACTGGAGACGCTGCATGCAGGGACATTCCGCGTCGAACCTGATGCCGGTGATCGCGGCAAACCGCGTGGGACTGGAAGAGGTAACGCCATGTGAGGCAAACGGAAACCAGAAATCAGCCCTGAAATTCTACGGCTCCTCCTTCATAACAGACGGTGCCGGTGAGGTGATCCAGTCCATGGACCGCGACAGCGAGGGTGTCATCACAGCAGAGTTTGATCTGGATGAGCTGGAGCGCGAGAGATTTTCCTGGGGACTTTTCAGAGACAGAAGACCGGAGATATATCACGAATAAGAAATCATTAAAATTCAGTGAAGAATAGAGCGCATACCATGAATGGATTATGTACTGGTTGGGGATTATTATATACCGGATTTGAAGATACCGGAGGAAAAACATCCTATCGGAAAGTATGGGCTAATGCACCGAGAGTATTTAAGAGAGAATAATCCAATGTTGTTTAATGACCTGGTGCTGTGTTGTCAGCTCTGGACTTATCTTGCAGACATAAACGGGCAGGCGCAGGAGAGATTACAAATCATCATCGGTCAGATGCAAGAAACTGAGTCTATAACTGAGAAAATGAAAGAGGATAATCAGTGGGAATGGATTCGGAGAATGGGAAGCATCTACAATCGTGCAGAAGAAATTATGTTGAATGAGTTAATATATAGATAATAGGATTGATAAAGAGGTATCCGTTTATTACGCTATATGTAACAGATGGATACCTCAAAGAACGATGGGAAGTTGCCGATTTTTTGCAAAAGGAATCTTGACAGTAACCTCAAAAGCTGTATAATAATATTAACAGAACCCACCACGCCTCTGGTTTTCATGCGCAACCCGGTGGGACTTTTTCATTTATGGGGTATTTTATGTATCAATATCCAAAACAAATATTAACAATAGCACAGCAGGTGCAATCATATATTGATGCGGGGATGGTAATTACTTCTCGTGCGGACATAGAAAAGACATTAAAGTCAGTTGGATTTTATCGTTTGCGTGGATATTCGTTCCATTTATATGATAATACTTCAAAGAAGTATGTTCCGGGAACAAAGTTTGAAGATATTTTAAAGTTGTATCAATTTGATCAGGAATTATCTGCTTTGGTTTTTCCAATGATTTCCAAGATTGAAGTGGCTTTGAGAGTACGATTAGTGGAAGCGTTGCTTATACATGGAGAACCACTTGTTTTGCAAGAT
>ERZ772871.673-NODE-673-length-27680-cov-44.4745_pt1 | contig 27680 bp, 22 predicted proteins | sample MGYA00511899_ERZ772871 | MGnify/ENA primary metagenome ERZ772871 (study PRJEB29015, sample SAMEA2737693) | human gut metagenome | biome: human gut; feature: human-associated habitat; material: faeces | place: China | collected 2012 ... | reverse complement strand
GAGACAGAACCTAACCTATCCGTTAGTTATCTATGTGGAACATGGTAAGCCTGTATATCTCCTGTCATGTAAAAATGACAGGTAAGCTGACAGCAATGAAAGCCGAATGATGTGCAGGTATAAGATAACAGAAAAAGCGAATGCCGTTCTGTAATGGAGCGGATACGGATTGAACCGACATCACGGGCTGATGTGGGCGACATCATCCGGCACGAAAGTGGGCAGACTTCTGTGACGACATTAGGTAGGCAATCAAACCGAATGTTGTCAAATGGTGATTCTTTACAATTAACTTTTAGAACTTTCAAAAGGAGGAAAGCAAATGAACGAAAACAAGACATCGTGTGCGCCTGCTGGCAATCAGCAAACACTTTGGGACAGAATAGACTGGACTAAAGCGGAGTTGGCTGTCAGAAAGCTACAAGCACGAATTGTAAAGGCTCAGAAGGAAGGCAGATACAACAAGGTGAAAGCCTTGCAGTGGACGCTGACCCACTCTTTTTACGCAAAAGCCTTAGTCGTAAAGAGAGTTACTTCTAACGGAGGTGGCAACACCCCCGGAGTGGACATGGAAACATGGGAGAAACCCGAAGCAAAAACACAAGCGATAAGCAAACTCAAACGCAGAGGCTACCAGCCGAAGCCATTGAGAAGAGTCCACATCAAAAAGAGTAATGGCAAACTGCGACCGTTGGGAATACCGACAATGAAAGACAGAGCCATGCAAGCACTCTACCTTATGGCATTAGAACCAGTGTCGGAAACAACAGCCGACTCACGTTCATACGGTTTCCGCAAGGAACGCCGCTGTATGGACGCGGTAATGCAATGCCATAACATTCTCCGAAAAGGCTATTCTCCCGAATGGATTCTGGAGGGTGACATAAAGGGGTGCTTCGACCATATCAGCCATGAATGGCTGCTTGCCAACATCCCTATGGACAAGGCAATACTCCGAAAATGGTTGAAATGCGGCTATATCTTCAACAAACAGATGTTCCCGACAGAGGAGGGAACGCCACAAGGTGGCATTATCTCTCCCACGCTTGCCAATATGACATTGAACGGATTGCAGAAAGTCCTTGCAGAGAAATATAAACGAGTTAGAATCAAAGGTAAGTTATATTCGCCAATGGTGAATCTTGTCCGTTACGCTGATGACTTTATAATTACCTGCGAGAACCGTGAAACACTTGAAAAGGAAATCAAGCCATTGGTAGCCGACTTTATGTCTGAAAGAGGTCTGACCTTATCAGAAGAAAAGACGGTGATAACCAATATCCATGACGGTTTCGATTTTCTCGGTTTCAACATCCGCAAATTCGGCAATGAAATATTGACCAAGCCGACCAAGAAAGCCGAAAAACGCTTTATGGAGAATATCCGTAAGGTGACAAAAGGTCATAAGGGTTGCAAGCAGGAATCATTAATCAGGATGTTGAATGCTAAAATTCGAGGATGGGGAGCATATTATCAGCATGGGGCGACACGTGATTCTTTTCACAGAATCGACCATCAGATATTTCTCGCCTTGTGGCAATGGGCTAAACGCCGTCATTCCAAGAAAGGGAAACGGTGGATAAAAGACCGCTATTGGCACAATATCCGAGGGAACAGCTGGACTTTTGCGGCTAAGTTCAAGAAATCAAACGGCAAAGAAGACCAACTTACCTTGTTGAAACTGGCATCTTCGTTTCCTTTTCTGCAATATACGCAGATAAAGGGGGACATGAATCCGTTTGACGCAGACTGCCGCCTGTACTTCAATAAAAGAATGAAGTCAAAGATGCTTGTGACGCTGAAAGGACGTAAATCCCTGCTTTACCTATGGGAAAAGCAAGGTCGGAAATGTCCGATATGTGGTGAACCGATTGACACGCATAAGGCATGGAATGTAATGCCGACCGTACAAGACGGACGGAAATGCAATCTGTTGGTTCATGATGAATGTTTCAAATTATCCCGTAAAAACAATGGAAACAAGAAGTAGGATGAGCCGGTCTCTGCACACGAACAGAGACTTTGAAAAGCTTGAGCCGTATGAGGGGAAACCCTCACGTACGGTTCTGAGGGGGGAAGAGGGCAGTAATGCCCTTGACCTACCCGATCGACCGTCCGACCTGCAACAGCGTGACGGACGGGGTGTTAGAGCCGGGAACGAGATTGCCAAGCATTTTGCCGAGAATAACGTGGATGTCATCATCTACGCGGTGGAAAAGTCGCTGGACAGCTACAAGTTCAATCTGCTGCACTGCAAGCAGACGTTCATATCGCAGCTCAAAAGTGGAGCGATGGGCGCACGTACCATCGACGAGGGAGCAATGGACGAAAAATCGGGTATGAACTTCTCGGAGTATATGGCGTTGCTCTCCGGCAATACCGACCTTTTGGATAAGGCGAAATTAGAGAAGCGTATCGCCTCGCTCGAAGGGGAACGCAAGTCGTGGGGCAAGGGCAAGCGCGATTCGGAGTTCAAGCTGGAATCCAAGACGGGAGAACTGCGCAACAACACGGCTTTCATCGAAGCCATGACGGAAGACTGGAACCGTTTTCTTTCCGTTGTGCAGACTGATAGGGAAGGCAGCCGTCTTAATCTTGTCAAGGTGGACGGCGTGGATTCAACGGATGAGAAGGTCATCGGTAAGCGTTTGCAGGAAATCGCCAAGAACGCCACGACTGGTGGACTGTACAAGGCTGTCGGGGAACTTTACGGCTTTCCGATAAAGGTGGTCAGCGAGAGGACACTCAAAGAAGGTCTGGAGTTCACTGACAACCGCTTCGTGGTGGAGGGTAACTACAAGTACACCTACAACAACGGGCATCTGGCGATGGCAGACCCGATTGCTGCCGCACGAAACTTTCTGAACGCATTGGAGAGGATTCCGACCATCATCGACCAGTACAAGTCTAAGAACGAAGTGCTGGAAAATGAGATTCCGCAGTTGCAGGAGATAGCGGGCAAGGTGTGGAAGAAGGAGGACGAGCTGAAACAGCTGAAGTCCGAACTCGCCGCACTGGACCGCAAGATACAGCTTGAGCTGGCTCCGGCTCAGGAAAACACAGAAGAGAACAGGCAAGGCAACGAGAAAAAACAGACGGAACAACAGCCGGAAAGCCCGCACGTGGACTTTGTACGCAGTCATTTAATTATAGGGAGACCCGGTTTATCGGAATCCAAAGGTGTAAAACTTTAATATCGAAGTCTTGACAGAAAAAGCCAGTGGTTGAATTTTTCACCACTGGCTTTAATTCTAATAATTTTTCAATCTAATATGACCGAATCTATAACGTTAAATCATAGATTATGTGTCTATTTGTGAAGAAAAAGACGTAACTTTGTATCAAAATCAAATAAGCATAACAATGGAACCATCTATATACAGTTTTTCACTTTGTGCCGCACTGCCGTTGATGTTATTCTTCGGCTTTTATTTTTTGTTTGCAAAGACTCCTGAAAAGAAAATTTTCAAGAATTATCTCCGCTCCCGACAGATTATGGGTATAGCTATGCTGCTGCTTTCGGCAAATTATTCGGTACATTTCTTCTTTGGTATTCGATTCAAAAATGCGGATTCTTCCATATTGATGAACATGTCCACATACTTCCTGTGCTATTCTCTGTTCAGTTCGGCATTGATAATGTTGCTTGATTGTTTTTACATTACCAAACGGCGTGTGTGGACACATATCATTTTATGGATTATATTCTCAACTCTTTCCGGAGTTGTGTTGTTCCTGTTGCCAAGCGGAATCATGCAAAAAATCTCTTTATTTGCTTTAGCTGTCTGGTTAATCGTTTTTGGAGTCGTTTTAGCTCGCAGAGTCATAATTGCATATCGTAGAGCCATTCGGATTTTCAATGAAACTCAGGCGGATGATATAGGCACATATATCGAATGGCTTTCCATATTCACTTATTGGGCTGTTATCTTCGGTGTCGGATGCGGATTGCTGACATTTCTGCCAGACAAATATGTTTTTATCTGGATTTTGTCGTCAATACCGTTCTACAGCTATCTTTTCTACAGCTATCAGAACTACCTGCTGTTCTATGAACAGGTGGAAAATGCTTTTGAGCAAGATATACAGTCTGAAGAAGAACTTCTGACAGATACGGAAACAGAACCTGAAATAGTTTCTGAGAAAGAAGTTCCAGTGTCCTATACAGAAATTATAGAGAAAGTGGCCAACTGGATAAAGACAGACGGCTATGTCCAGCAGGGACTTACCATAAAAGAACTGTCCGAAATACTTCATACGAACCGTACCTATCTTTCCGCTTATATCAAGACTACGTATAAAATGACATTCCGCGAATGGATAACCGGTCTCCGGTTGGAGTATGCGAAAAACATACTGAAGGAGCATCCGGAAATCAATATACAGAAGCTGGCTGAGTCTTCCGGTTTTCTTTCCCGCAGTAACTTTATCAAATCATTTACAGAGAAGGAAGGATGTACGCCTGGCAAGTGGAAAAAAGCAAATCTGGAATAATTTGTGTGGTAAAAAGCCGATGAAAAAGGTCTCAGAAGCTCATTTTCAAAAAGTGCTCAAGCGACAAAAAAGTGCTAATTCGACAAAAAAAGTGCTCAAACGACAATTTGAAAAGTGCTCAAACGACAATTTTTATAAAACGCTATATTTCAACAGAAAAAGTTTTTGTAATATTTTGGGCGCTGAATGGCATTTATTACCTTTGGAGAAGACAAAGATAATAAATTCAAGTTTATATGAGCAGAAAAATCACTTTTCTCACCCTGTTTCTGTGGCTGATGACGGTAACTTTTCCTGTCATTGCGCAGCAGAAAACAGACACAGTTTACACCTTCCGCTTCGTTCCGCAGAAGGACATGTTCTACGTGCCTTGGAATGGCAATGACACGGAACTTGCCCGCCTGTTGGAATGTATCGAAAACAACAAAACCACAATTCTTGACGGCAAGCTGCCGCTACTGGTTGACGGATACTGTAATTCACTGGGCAGTGAAGCCGAGAACCTTGCCACGGCGAAGATCCGTGCCAACCGTGTGAAATCCGAACTGATTATCCGTGCGGAAATAAAAGAGGAGAATTTCATTACCCGCAACCATGCGACTGAGGGTGATTTTGTCACCGTGCGCCTGACGGTACCGGTAAAGGGAACTGCCGCGACGGATGCGGAAGCACGACGCAAGGCGGAAACCGAACGACTGGAAGCCGAGAAGCGTGCCGAACAGGAACGACTTGCCGAAGAGCAGCGCAAGGCGGAAGAAGCCCGACTTGCCGCTGAAAAGGCAGAAGCCGAGAAAGCCGCTCAACAAAATACACTTGCCGACACGCCGTCGGAAACCAAAATCACAACTGATTATCATCTCTCCCTGCGTGCCAACCTGCTGCGCTGGGCTACCCTGACACCAGATCTTGGCGTGGAATGGCGCATCTGCCCATCGTGGGGCATTGCCGTAAACGGCTCGTGGACTTCATGGACGTGGAGCGACAAGGACCACCGCTATGCACTCTGGGAAGTGGCTCCGGAAGTGCGTTACTATATGGGTGAGAAGAAAGCCTGGTATCTGGGCGCGCTGTTCAAGGCCGGACAGTTCAACTACAAGCTCTCCGAAACAGGCAAACAGGGCGACCTGATGGGTGGCGGCATCACCGCCGGCTATCAGCTGCGACTAAACAAGGCATTAGATCTTGATTTCAACCTCGGTCTGGGCTACCTGAATGCCGACTATGAGAAATATGAGGTCATCGACGGCGTGCGTGTACGCCACGGCAACGAGACAAAAGATTGGTGGGGCCCCATCAATGCCGGTGTGACATTGGTATGGAAGTTATTCTAACACGGAGGAATAGAATATGAAAGCAAAACAATATATAAATATGATGGGAATGGCAGCCGCCGTGCTGCTCTCTTCCTGCGTGAAGGACACGCTTTATGACACGCCGCACCCCGACTACGGGAAGATTGCGGTAACAGCCGACTGGTCGGCACGCGGTGAGGGTATCGACATACCTGCCACATGGACGGTCACCATGGGCGACTATACGGGTACGGAGACTTCCGCCACCCATGCCCCCGACCATCTGTTTGCTCCGGGCAGCTACACCCTTGCGGTGTGGAACCCGGCTGAAGGAATCACGGTGAACGGCACCACAGCCACCATTGCCGCAGCCACGGGAACCCGGGCAGGCACGGATACCTTTGTGAACAATGCCCCGGGATGGTTCTTCACCTATACGGAACAGGTGACCATCGAGAAAGACAAGGACTATCCGCTGACCGCCGCAATGAAGCAGCAGGTACGCGAACTGACGCTTGTCGTCGAACCTACTGGTGATGCCGCCGGACGCATCACGGAGATTGTTGCCCATCTGACGGGTGCAGCCCGAACACTCGACTTCGCTACCGATACCTACGGAGCCGCTTCGAACGTCGTGCTGCCCTTCACCAAGATTACCGAAGGTGACGATGCCGGCAAGTGGAAAGCCACGGTGCGGCTGTTGGGTGTGACCGGCACGGAACAACTGCTGACGGGTGAAATCCGCTATGCGGACGGCAACCCGACCCCCACGATGCTGAAAAGCGATCTCACGGAAGCCCTAAAGGAGTTCAATACCGGAAAGGGCGCATCGCTGACCCTCGGCGGAACGCTGGTTGAGACTCCCGAAGGCATGGAAGTGGACGGAGCCGAAATCAACGGCTGGGAAGAAGTGAAAGGTGATGATGTAAATGCCGATTTGTAACTAATATAATGACAGATATAATGAAGACAAGATTTTTTGCACTTGCGACGCTCGTCCTCGCACTGGCAGCCTGCAACAACGACAACGAGAACCTGAACGGTGACCCCGTGGCCGCCCGGTTTACCGCCGACATCGCCCCCGCCACCCGCGCCAGCGGAACCACCTGGGACAACGGCGACCGTATCGGCATCACCGACATCGGCAACGATTCCCAGTACGGCAACGTGCCTTTCATCCTGAAAAACGGGAAATTTGAGGCAGAAGGAAAGGTTATCTATATCGAAGATACAAAGACCCATACTTTCCGCGCCTACTATCCGTACAACGCGGCGGGAGGCATCCTCACAGCCACGACCGATGCCACGGCGCAGCAGAACCAGCCTGCCATCGACTTTCTCTTTGCTTCAGGAGCCACGGGAGACAAAAACAACCCGGTAGTAAGCTTCACCGACAAAACCGCCAAAGGCGGTGAAGACAACTCCTTCCACCACCGCATGAGCCAGATAACCCTTACCTTCGAGGCGGGCGACGGCGTGGATTTCAGCGTGGTCAAGCCTGAACGTTACACGCTGGCCGGATTGTTACTCACCGGTACGTTCAACACGGCCGACGGTATTGCCACCGCAGACAACGGGGCACAGACCGGAGAACTGACCATGAATCTGGCAGACGGCAATCTCACGTCATCGATCATCCTCTTCCCGCAGACAGTTGCATCACTGCCGTTGGTTGTGAATTACAAAGGTCAGGAATATCATGCCACACTCAACATGCCCGAAGGCGCACTGCTGGCGGGCAACAACTATACCTATACCGTCAAGGTACGCAACAAAGTCCTTGAAGTCAGCGAAGCCACCATTGCAAAGTGGAACGATATAGACGGTGGAGATGTGGGTGCTGACCTGTAGGATTTTAATAATTAATCGATTAGAATGAAGAATTATGAGCCATAGATTATTTATCCCCGCAGCCATCGCCCTGCTGCTCGGCCTTGCCGCCTGCACGCAGGACGAACTTGCCGACGATAACCGTCTGCCCGAAGGAGAATACCCCGTAGTCATCCGTGCCACCGGACTGTCCGTAGAGGCAACGCCGCAGGCAGCCCCATCAACCCGTGCCACCGTGGACGGCGACTGGCAGGGCGTCACTTCCGTGGCACTCAAGACGGGCGATGCGGTAAAGGAATACACCGTAACGGCTTCTACCGATTTCAAGAGTGCCACGCTTTCACGCGAGAACGACCCGTACTACTGGACCAGCCGCGACCCGATTACCGTATCGGCATGGTGGCCCTTCGACAATGCCGACATCACACAGATGCCTGCCGTGAAGGTGGCCGAAGACCAAAGCAAATTGGCTGACTTCCAGAACAGCGACTTCATCTCTGCTGAGAACCGGAAAGTGGAATTTAACAACCCGACTCTTGAATTTACCCACCGCACGGCACGCGTGACAATCGAACTGAAGCCCGGCACGGGATTCACGAGCGTCGCCGGTGCCACGGTGAGCCTCGTGAGCCTGTCCGCCGATAACGGCAACCCGACCGCCATCAAGACCTACAACGCAAGCGGCAACACCTACGAGGCACTAACCGCCCCGCAGACCGTTGCGGCAGGCAAACCGTTCGTCAAGGTGGAACTCGGCGGCGGCACCTTCTACTTCCGTCCGCAGAACAACGTCGTATTAGAAGCGGGCAGCCGCTATAAGTATACCGTTAAGGTGAACACCACTGGCTTGACGTTAGAAGGTTGCACCATCGGCAGCTGGGCTGACGGCGGCGGCGAGAGCGGCGCAGCCGAGGATTTGGGCTACATCTACGACAGCAACACCAAGACCTACACGGTCTATAACGCCGACGGCCTGATGAATATAGCCGAATTAGTGAACGGAGGTAAGACCGACATTAACATTACCCTCACCGCCGACATTGACCTCACAGGCAAAAACTGGACACCGATAGGCACAGACTACGACAACTCATACAAAGGCACCTTCGACGGTGGCGGCCATACCATTACGGGGCTGACCTTTACGACAAATGACGAATATGTGGGTCTGTTCGGCTGGCTCAATAGAGCTGGTACGGTGAAGAACGTGGTGATGGAGGGCGTACAGATAACAAGCCATCAAATATATGGCGGCAGTATTGGCGGCGTGGTAGGATATAGCTGGGGCACCATTGAAAACTGCTCGGTGTCGGGCAGCGTCAGCGGCACGGTGTATGTCGGCGGTGTGGTGGGTGCTCAAATAGGCGGTTCCATCACCGGATGCAGTTCCTCTGCCACAGTGAAGGGAACGGTCGATGTCGGCGGCGTGGCAGGTCAGACGAATTCGAGTGCCACCCTGACCGCTTGCTATGCCACGGGCAACGTGACCATAGAAATAAACCCCGCAAAGAATATCGCTGGCGGCAGTCTGGTGGGAATGAACGCAGGAAGCAGCCTCCTTGCCTGCTATGCCACGGGCAACGTAACCAGTACGGGTAGTAGCACTGGCAAAGTACATATCGGCGGCTTTTTGGGAAATAACTACACCACCGTGACTGCCTGCTATTGGAAGAACAATCATGAACAAGGCATCGGCTACAATAGGGAAAGCACCGGAGCCACGAAGGTGGACGGCTCTGTCGTTACCTGGCAGAAAGCCGTTGATGCCATGAACACCGCCTTGCAGAACGCAGGCTCAGAGTGGCGTTACGAACTTAAAGGAGCATTGCCTACCTTGAGGAAGCAGTAAACCGTCGGGCGGAAAAGTTCCGCCCACAACGGAAAGAACCAGAGTAATAAAACAACAGATATAATGAAGACAAGATTTTTTGCACTTGCAGCGCTCGCCCTCTTATTGGGCGCCTGCACGCAGGACGAAGCAGGCTTCCTGCCGGAAGGGGCGGAAGGCACATCCATCGTCTTCACCGCCACGGGGCTGAACCCCGCTGCGACAGCCATCGCCGGCACCCGTGCCCCTGTGGATGGCAATTGGGAGGGTGTGCAGAGCGTGGCAGTCATGATGGACGGCACGGTGAAGGCATACGACGTGACGCCCTCCACCGCCGACCCCACCAGCGCCACGCTGACCTCCACCGACCCGTACTACTGGACCAACCACAAAGACATCACCGTTACGGCGTGGTGGCCCTACACCGCTGACGAGACAGCTCCGCCTGCTGTGAAGGTAAAAGCCAACCAAAGTGCCCAGAAAGACTTTGAGGGCAGCGACCTCATCGTAGCCGACGGACAGAAGGTGACCTACGGTAGCCCCACGCTACGCTTCACCCACCGCACGGCGCGGGTGACCGTCGTTCTGACGGACTACACCGAGGGGCTGGCATCCGTGCAGCTGACGGGTCTCTCCACCGAGAATGACAATCCAGATAAAATCACCCCGTATGACAAGGGCAGCAACACCTACATCGCCCTCGTAGCCCCGCAAAGTGTGGCAGCTGGCAGGACCTTCATTACGTGCACCTTCACTAACGGCAAAACCTTCGTTTATAAGATGAAGAATGCTACCGACTGGCAGGCGGGCGGTGAATATACCTACACCGTCTCCCTCGCTGCGGCAAAAGACCTGGGCTATACCATAGAGAGCGACGGCAGCTACACCGTGACCTCCGCCGATGGCCTGATGAATGTAGCCGAATTAGTGAACGGAGGTAAGACCGACATTAACATTACCCTCGACAAAAACATTGATCTGACGGGCAAAGGCTGGACGCCGATAGGCACAAGCTTCGATAACTCATACAAAGGCACTTTCGACGGCGGCGGCCATACCATCACGGGGTTGACCGTTACGACAAATGACCAATTTGTGGGTCTGTTCGGCTATCTCAATAGAGCTGGTATGGTGAAGAACGTGGTGATGGAAGGCATACAGATAACAAGCAATCACATGTTTGGCTGTACTGGCGGCGTGGTAGGATATAGCTGGGGCACCATTGAAAACTGCTCGGTGTCGGGTAGCGTCAGCGGCACAGATTGTGTCGGCGGTGTGGTGGGTTCACAAAAGGCCGGTTCCATCATCGGATGCAGCTCCTCTGCCACTGTGAAGGGAAAGCACTATGTCGGCGGTGTGGCAGGAGAAAAATGGGGCACCATGACAGCTTGCTATGCCACAGGCAACGTGACCTTAGAAATAGCTTCCCAAAAGAATAACTTTGGCGGCGGTGTAGTGGGATTAAACGGAGGAAGCCGCGTCCTTGCCTGCTATGCCACGGGCAACGTAACCAGTACGGGTAGCAGCACCGGCAATGTGCATATCGGCGGCTTGTTTGGAGATAGCTACACCACCGTGACCGCCTGCTATTGGAAGAACAATCAGGAACGAGGCTATAAGACCGCCCCCGAATCCACGAAGGTGGACGGCACTTACGTTACCTGGCAGAAAGCCGTCGATGCCATGAACACCGCCTTGCAGAACGCAGGCTCAGAGTGGCGTTACGAACTTAATGGAGCATTGCCTACCTTGAGGAAGCAGTAAACCGTCGGGCGGAAAAAGTTCCGCCCGCAACGGAAAGAACCGAAGTAATAAAATAACAGATATAGTGAAGACAAAAATTTTAGCACTTGCAGCGCTCGTCCTCTCACTGGCAGCCTGTACGCAGGACGAACTGGCAGACAATAACCGTCTGCCCGAAGGTGAATACCCCGTACTCATCCGTGCCACCGGATTGTCCGTAGAGGCAACGCCGCAGGCAGCCCCTTCCACCCGGGCCACCGTGGACGGCGACTGGCAGGGTGTCACTTCCGTGGCACTCAAGTTGGGTGATGCGGTAAAGGAATACACCGTAACGGCTTCTACCGATTTCAAAAGTGCCACACTCTCACGCGAGAACGACCCACACTACTGGACAAGCCGCGACCCGATTACCGTATCGGCATGGTGGCCCTTCGATAATGCCGACATCACCCAGATGCCTGCAGTGAAGGTGGCTGAAGACCAGAGCCAATTGGCTGACTTTCAGAACAGCGACTTCATCTCCGCTGAAAACAAGACGGTGAAATTTGACGACCCGACACTTGGATTTACCCACCGCACGGCACGCGTGACAATCGAGCTGAAGCCCGGCACGGGATTCACGAGCGTCGCCGGTGCCACGGTGAGCCTCGTGAGCCTGTCCGCCGATAACGGCAACCCGACCGCCATCAAGACTTACAACGCAAGCGGCAACACCTATGAGGCACTGACCGCCCCACAGACCGTTGCGGCAGGCAAGCAGTTCATCCGGGTGGAACTCGGCGGCGGCACCTTCTACTTCTGCCCGCAGAACAACGTCGTATTAGAAGCGGGTAGCCGCTATATCTACACCGTCAAGGTGAACGCCACCGGCTTGACGTTAGAGGGTTGCACTATCGGTGAATGGGCTGACGGCGGCGGCGAGAGCGGCACAGCCGAGGATTTGGGCTACATCTACGACAGCAACACCAAGACCTACACGGTCTATAACGCCGACGGCCTGCTGGCATGGAACGAAGCCTCACAAAAAGATGAATCGATAAATTGCACCCTCGCCGCTGACATCGACCTGACGGGTAAGGAATGGACACGGTCAGGCATATTTACATTCTACTCCGGCGTCTTTAATGGGCAGGGACACCGCATTACAGGATTTAACTCTTCAGCAATGAATAATACTGGATTTTTGGGTTCACTCTTAAGTGAACGTGGAGTGATAAAGAACCTACAACTCATAGATGTGAATCTGTATGGCAGTAGTGGAAATACTGCTGGAATAGTGGGCCGAAATCATGGCCAAATCATTGCCTGCTCTGTGACGGGAAAAATTTCTGCATCATATGGTGGAACTTGTGGTATAGCCGAATCAAATTATGGCGATATCATCGCTTGCTGGTTCGACGGCACATTGAAAGAGTCTAACAATGGAGCTATAGTGCGTTATAACTACGCTGATATAACTTCCTGTTATTGGGGAGGCAATGCCGGGCAAGGAGTATTCCGTATTGAAAAAGGAACGGTAGATGCCACGAAGGTGGACGGCGCGACCGTGAAATGGCAGACAGCCGTCGACGGCATGAACACCGCCCTCACCGCTGGCGACTACCAGTGGATACTCGGCACCGACGGTCTGCCCGTATTACAAAAGAGACAATAACGAACCCTAAACGACACGCATCATGAAACGAGCAACCATCCATACATCCGCAGCCATCGCCCTGCTGCTCGGCCTTGCCGCCTGCACGCAGGACGAACTTGCCGACGATAACCGTCTGCCCGAAGGAGAATACCCCGTAGTCATCCGTGCCACCGGACTGTCCGTAGAGGCAACGCCGCAGGCAGCCCCATCAACCCGTGCCACCGTGGACGGCGACTGGCAGGGCGTCACTTCCGTGGCACTCAAGACGGGCGATGCGGTAAAGGAATACACCGTAACGGCTTCTACCGATTTCAAGAGTGCCACACTCTCACGCGAGAACGACCCGCACTACTGGACCAGCCGCGACCCGATTACCGTATCGGCATGGTGGCCCTTCGATAATGCCGACATCACCCAGATGCCTGCCGTGAAGGTGGCTGAAGACCAGAGCCAATTGGCTGACTTCCAGAACAGCGACTTCATCTCTGCCGAAAACCAGACGGTGAAATTTGACGACCCGACACTTGAATTTACCCACCGCACGGCACGCGTGGCAATCGATCTGAAGCCCGGCACGGGATTCACGAGCGTCGCCGGTGCCACGGTGAGCCTCGTAAGCCTGTCTGCCGATAACGGCAACCCGACCGCCATCAAGACTTACAATGCAAGCGGCAACACCTACGAGGCACTGACCGCCCCGCAGACCGTTGCGGCAGGCAAGCAGTTCATCCGGGTGGAACTCGGCAGCGGCACCTTCTACTTCCGTCCGCAGAACAACGTCGTGTTGGCAGCAGGCAGTCGCTATAAATATACCGTTAAGGTGAACGCCACTGGCCTGACATTAGATGGCTGCACTATCGGTGACTGGGCTGACGGTGGCAGCGAGAGCGGTGAGGCTGAGGATTTGGGTTATTCTATACAGAACGACGGCAGTTACACGGTCTATAACGCCGACGGCTTGCTGGCATGGAACAAAGCCGTACAAAAAGATGAATCGATAAATTGCACCCTCACCGCCGACATCGACCTGACGGGTAGGGAATGGACACGGATAGGCACATGGCCAGGCTACTCCGGCGTCTTTAATGGGCAGGGACACCGCATTACGGGATTAAACTTTTCAGCAGAGACTACTGAACTTTTTGGATTATTAAATGAACGTGGAGTGATAAAGAACTTACAACTCATAGATGTGAATCTGTATGGCAATAGTGGATCAGCAGCTGGAATAGTGGAGCAAAATAATGGCCAAATCATTGCCTGCTCTGTGACGGGAAAAATTTCTGCATATGGTAGAACTTGTGGTATAGCCGATTTAAATTATGGCAGAATCACCGCTTGCTGGTTCGACGGCACATTGAAAGAGTATGAATCCGGAGCTATAGTGCGTTATAACTACAAAATTATAACTTCCTGTTATTGGGGAGGCAATGTCGGGCAAGGAGTATTCCATAATCATGGAGAAAAGGTAGATGCCACGAAGGTGGACGGCGCGACAGTGAAATGGCAGACAGCCGTCGACGGCATGAACACCGCCCTCACCGCTGGCGACTACCAGTGGGTACTCGGCACCGACGGTCTGCCCGTATTGCAAAAGAAACAATAACGAACCCTAAACAACACGCATCATGAAACGAACAATCATCCATACATCTGCAGCCATAGCCCTGCTGCTCGGCATTGCCGCCTGCACGCAGGACGAAGCGGGCTTCCTGCCGGAAGGGGCGGAAGGCACACCCATCGTCTTTACCGCCACGGGGCTGAACCCCGCTGCGACAGCCATCGCCAATACCCGTTCCACCGTGGACGGCGACTGGGAGGGTGTGCAGAGCGTGGCAGTCCTGATGGACGGCACGGTGAAGACGTACAACGTGACGCCCTCCACCGCCGACCCCGCCAGCGCCACGCTGACCTCCACCGACCCGCACTACTGGACCAACCGCAAAGACATCACCGTCACAGCGTGGTGGCCCTACACCGCTGGCGAGACAACCCCTTCTGCTGTGAAGGTAAAAGCCAACCAAAGTGCCCGGAAAGACTTCGAGGGCAGCGACCTCATCGTAGCCGACGGACAGACGGTGACCTACGGTAGCCCCACGCTCCGCTTCACCCACCGCACGGCGCGAGTGACCATCGTTCTGACGGACTACACCGAGGGGCTGGCATCCGTGCAGCTGACGGGGCTCTCCACCGAAGGCGACAACCCAGCCGAAATCACCCCGTATGACAAGGGCAGCAACACCTACACCGCTCTTGTAGCCCCGCAAAGTGTGGCAGCTGGCACGACCTTCATTACCAGCACCTTCACTAACGGCAAGACCTTCGTTTATAAGATGAAGAATGCTACCGACTGGCAGGCGGGCGGTGAATATACCTACACAGTCTCCCTCACTGCGGCAAAAGACCCGGGATATACCATAGAGGGCAACGGCAGCTACACCGTGACATCCGCCGATGGCCTGATGCATGTAGCCGATTTAGTGAACGGAGGTAAGACCGACATTAACATTACCCTCGACAAAAACATTGACCTCACGGGCAAAGGCTGGACGCCGATAGGCACAAGCTTCAAAAACTCATACACGGGCACCTTTGACGGCGGCGGCCATACCATCACGGGGCTGACCGTTACGACAAATGACAAATATGCGGGTCTGTTCGGCTATATCGGTAATGCCGGTACGGTGAAGAACGTGGTGATGGAGGGCGTACAGATAACAAGCAATAACGGGTCGAGCCAGGCTGGCGGCGTGGCAGGATTTAGCCGGGGCACTATTGAAAACTGCTCGGTGTCGGGCAGCGTCAGCGGCACGGTGTACGTCGGCGGTGTGGTGGGTGCTCAATGGGGCGGTTCCATCACCGGATGCAGTTCATCTGCCACAGTGAAGGGAATGGTCGATGTCGGCGGCGTGGCAGGTCAGACGAATTCGAATGCCACCATGACCGCTTGCTATGCCACGGGCAACGTGACCTTAGAAATAGCCTCCCAAAATAATATCGATGTCGGCGGTGCGGTGGGATTCAACGGAGGAAGCCGCATCCTTGCCTGCTATGCCACGGGCAACGTAACCAGTACAGGTAGTAGCACCGTCAATGTGTATATCGGCGGCTTTTGTGGATATAACTCCACCACCGTGACCGCCTGCTATTGGAAGAACAATCAGGAACAAGGCATCGGCTACAAAAAGGTAGGCACCGCCCCCGAAGCTACGAAGGTGGACGGCACCAGCGTTACCTGGCAGAAAGCCGTCGATGCCATGAACACCGCCTTGCAGAACGCAGGTTCAGAGTGGCGTTACGAACTCACCGGAGCATTGCCCACCTTGAGGAAGCAGTAAACGTCGGGCGGAAAAAGTTCCGTCCGCAACGGAAAGAACCGAAGTATAACCCCAATAAAGAAAGGAGGACGTGATGGAACACACGGAGAATCCACCATATTGGTTTTGGCATCAAGGCATTGTCAATAATAATATAGACTCCAGTGTAAATATGGAAGCTGTAAGCCGGACATTGTCAAGATTGGTGCTCATTAAAGACAACAAATCAAGTAATTAAATTAAAAACATGGGACTTTTTCACAGAGACAAGAAAAATAATGACGATGAGCCGGACAGTGTTCAAACCAATTCATTCTCTGATATTATGAATGGTTTGCAATACGCCGTAAACTGTGCACAAGATACATTGCAGAATCATCAGATACAAAATCTGACCAGACTTTTTGAAGGAACAAATGCAAATAACGCAAATACGTTCCAATCGAAAAAAAATCATGGTTGGAGACAAGACTATTGATATTCCACTTATAGCCTTGATATCCCATCATTATCTTGCAATGGATAATGTGCAGATAAAGTTCAAGGCGAAGGTCGGAAGCGTGGAATCACAGATTCCAGAAAACAACTTATTGTTATCCAGCCCACAAAGAGCCAATCTCCAGATGCAGATGAGCAACATAAAACCGGATGCGGATGATGTCATGGAGGTTTGCGTCAATTTTAAGGTTCAGGAGACTCCGGAGAGCATTTCCCGAATTATTGACGATTTTGTAAAAAATATCTAACAATTTTAAAATTCAAATGTTATGGCAGAAGAAATAAAGAACCAAGGGCAACAAGAAAATGCGGAAAACTTGAATGAAAATGTAAGCGGACAGGCGAAAGAAATTATCTCCGCTGCATTGGAAGAGACTCAAAACAGAGAAACTTCTCCAGTTCTTAAAGCAGATTCAAACGTGACTGACAAATTCAAGGGGCTTCCCATGCGGGAACTTATTGCAGCTCCACTTATTGCAGCAGCCGAAGCACAACAGGAATTGGCAGCGACAGCATGGAATTTCTACCAGCAAATTGCATTTGATGGTAAAAGCGGCAATAAAGCGCGTATATTGGAATTCGATGTCGAAAGACCGATACAGCAGGATGGAAAAATGACAACAATGTCACAAAGTGTCAAGGCTCCGTTTATAGGATTGGTGCCTATTCCTTCCCTGCTCATAGATCGCGTGGATGTCGATTTCCAGATGGAGGTTACCGATACATCAAACGTAAAAAGCACTACCAACGCAGAAGTAGAGGCAAAAGCTTCTGCAAAACATTGGTTTATAAATGCGGAAATCAGCGGCAAAGTCACGACCGCCCGCGAGAACACCCGCATGACCAACCAAACGGCAAAATACCAGATACATGTGACAGCCAGTCAGCAGCCGCAGACCGAAGGTCTGTCTAAACTGATGGATATAATGGCATCATGTATCGAGCCTATAACAAACGAAAGTAACAGTAAGTAAATATATGAATTTGATTCAAGCATTAAGATTGCCAAACAGTCAAGCAGTAATGACAAATATTGCACGGTTTCATTATCAAAATATTTATAATGTAGGTTTGACCCCTCCGATTGTCACGCAAAGTAATTTGACATTTCAAATAAAAGGATATACCCGTAACTATCGTTTTCTTAGATTAGACTATGCCTGTGTCATATATATTGCGGATAGAATAGCAGTCGTTGCTTCAAATGGCATAGATACTTTAAGTTCAGGTTTTTCGGGGTGTTATATGGCCAGTTTTAGGCACAATGGCATTAGGTATGTTGCTCATATTCCAACGCCTAACAATAGTATTAAAACATCATGGAATCAGGCGGTTCAAAATCGAATAATAGATAATGTTGTTCTTTTTAAACCTACTGAAGGATTGGCGAGAATCCCAGGAACCATTGGTATTTGGGGAATTATAACATTTAACGATAGATGTTATCGGCTTGATGTAAATGAAAACGCTCCTCCAAGTCAAGCCATACGTGGCCAAAGAATTTTTAACTCAATCCCGAGAAATCCCATACTAACAGAAATTCCACCTATCGCCGGTGGTCAGATGCCTTAATAATTATAACAATTGTAAATAAGGGAAGAATGGTTGTTTCATTGAGGAGTAGAATTCTATTCGGATATATAATTCTGGTGGCGGTCATAGGCAGCATGGCCGCCATTCTCATCCATGAACCTGCGAAGTTCCACGACCTATATGCGTATTTTAAATAACGGTATTTACACAAACAGCAAATGAGCGAACAATTCGTTACCACTACCAAGCATTTCCGCAAGCTGCTTGCCGCAGGCTATCTGTTGATAGTCCTGCTGGTGGGCGGCATCATCTGCACGTGGCTCGGAGAATGGCGCGACTTGGAGTTGCTGGAACGGGAGAACCGTGAAATCAACCGCTTCCGCAAGGAAACACACGATGCGTATGTGGGTGTGGTGGAGTTGTCTCTTTTGGGCGAGTCGGTGCTGGAATGGGACGATAAGGATGTGGCGGCATACCGGCGGCAACGGATGACGGTGGATAGTATGCTTTGCCGCTTCAAGAGCCATTACGAATCGGTGCGCATAGACAGCGTGCGCCACTTGCTGGAGGACAAGGAAAAGCGGCTGTGCGCCATCATGGAGGCTCTGGAACAACAGGCGGACATCAACCGCCGGATAGCCAAGCAGGTGCCGGTGATAGTGCAAACGAGCAGGCAGGAAGAGCCGAAGAAACAGAGGAGGAAAGGTTTTCTCGGGTTGTTCGGCAAGAAACAGGAAGCACCTCCGACGACGACCACCACGATGCTCTACACACTGAACCGTGATATGATAGCGCAACAACGTGCCCAAAGCCATCGTCTGTCGGAATATGCCGACAGCCTTGCCAGCCGCAATGCGGAACTGAACCGCCAACTGCAAACCCTTATCCAGCAGATGGACCACAAGGTGCAGGCTGACTTGCAGGAACGTGAGGCGGAAATATCCGCTATGCGTGAAAAGTCGTTCTTGCAGGTAGGTATCATAACGGGTGTCATGCTGCTGTTGCTCATTATTTCATACATCATCATTCACCGCTATGCCACCCGCATCAAGCAGTACAAACGTAAGACAACAGATTTAATCGGGCAACTGCAAAAGTCAGTAAAACAAAACGAATCGTTGATAGCCTCACGCAAGAAAGCGATGCACACCATCACCCACGAGCTACGCACACCACTGACTGCCATACATGGATATGCGGAACTGATGCAGGACAACGAAGAAGAAAAGATAAGCGGTTATGCGGACAATATCCTGCAAGCCTCCAAGAGAATGACCGACATGCTCAACTCCCTGCTTGACTTCTTCCGCTTGGACAGCGGCAAGGAACAGGCGAATGTCCGTCCGTTTCGTTTGGAAAACATCGCGGAGCTGTTGCAAACGGAGTTTACGCAACAAGCAGAAGCAAAAGATCTTAAACTTACCATCGAGTGCCCGGAGGGTATTATCCTGAATGGCGACAAGGAGCGCATCATACAGATATGCGACAACCTGCTGGGCAATGCCGTCAAGTTCACGAATGCCGGAAGCGTTTCACTTGTCATAAGCTATGACGGCAATAGGCTGACCCTTGTAGTAGAGGACACCGGAACCGGCATGAGTGCGGAAGAACAACAGCGAGTGTTCGGAGCGTTCGAGCGGCTTTCCAACGCCGCCACGCAAGACGGTTTCGGATTGGGGTTAAGCATTGTGAAACAGATAGTCGGGATGCTTGGCGGCACTATACGCTTGGAAAGCGAAAAAGGAGAAGGCAGTCGTTTTACTGTGGAGTTGCCAATGAACACTGCCGATATTGGTATTGAAGAACAGACAGCCGCAGAAAGTCTGGCTCATATAGAAAGACCTTATTCTGTCATCGTATTGGACGACAATCCGATGGTATTATCCATGACAAAGGAAATGTATGCTGGTATAGGTGTGCATTGCGACACGTTCACCACTATTGGCGATGCAATGGAAGCCATGCGGCAGCACACATACGACCTCATGATAACCGATATGAAAATGCCGGAGATTAACGGCTATGAGGTGTTGGAGTTGTTACGCTCGTCAAGTGTCAGCAACTCGAAAGAGATTCCCATTGTCGTGGCGACCGCCTCCGGCAGTTGCAGCGAAGAGGAGCTGTTAGAAAATGGATTTACCGCCTGCCTGTTCAAGCCATTTTCCATTTCCGAACTGGTTGCTGTATCAGACAAATGCCTTTTGACAAGTACGGACAAGGATGAACTTCCCGACTTGTCCTCTCTGCTTGCATATGGTGACAAACGGGCGATGCTCGACCGTTTGATAACCGAAACAGAAAAGGATATGCAGGCTGTCCGGGAAATCATGGAGAGGAATGACCGCAAGGCGTTGGACGAATGGATGCACCGTCAGCGAAGTTCATGGGCTGTTATCCGTGCTGACAAACCCTTGTGGAACCTGTATGAACTGCTGCATCAAGAATCTGAATGTTCCGAAATGGAATTGCGGAAATGCGTGGATGCCATGCTTCGTATGGGAACAGTTATCATAGAACTTGCGCAAAAGGAAAGGAGGTTGTCGGATGAAAGTATTTGTGATTGAGGACAACCCCGTCTATAACGATTATGTCTGCAACCTGCTGAAGAAAGACAGCTTCGATACTATGTCGGCATATAATCTTGCCACTGCCAAGAAACTATTGGCAAAGTCAGAGGTGGATGATATTGTCGTTGCCGACCTACGCCTCCCCGACGGTGAAAGCATAGAGTTGTTACGGTGGATGCGTGCCAACGACAAACAGCAGGTGTTTATCGTTATGACCAATTACGGGGAGGTGCATACGGCAGTGGAAAGTATGAAGCTCGGCTCAAAGGATTACATACAGAAACAGTTGTTGGAGGATAAACTGATACCGCTTATCCGCACCCTGCAAAAAGAACATGAAAAGCGACTACAATGGAACATTCCGATATTCGTCCGGCAGGGCGAAGCCTATCAGAAAATCAAGAAACGTGTGCGCCTTGTAGCCACCACCCGGATGAGCGTGCTGATACTGGGCGAGAACGGTACGGGCAAGGAACATATCGCACAACATATACACCAACAAAGCAAACTTGCCGATAAACCTTTTGTGGCAGTGGACTGCGGAGCCTTGTCCCCGTCATTGATACAATCCGCCTTCTTCGGACACGTCAAGGGCGCGTTTACTGGTGCCGAAGCAAACAAGACGGGGTATTTTCTGGAAGCGGATGGCGGCACGCTGTTCCTTGACGAAGTGGGCAACCTAACAATGGAGATGCAACAGATGCTGCTCCGCGCCATACAGGAACGCCGTTACCGTCCCGTCGGTGCAAAGGAGGACAAAACAGCCAACGTGAGGATAGTGGCTGCAACCAACGAGGATTTGCAGAAAGCCGTAACGGAAAAGCGGTTCCGGCAGGATTTGCTCTATCGCTTGCAGGAGTATGTGATAACCATGCCGCCCTTGCGCGACTGCCCGGAAGACATCATGCCATTGGCCGAGTTCTTCCGTGAAATGGCAAACCGTGAGTTGGAACGTGAAGTAAAAGGGTTTGCCGCATCTGCCCGTAATGCCCTGCTCGCCCATGCGTGGCCGGGCAACGTGCGCGAGTTGAAACAGAAGATACAGACGGCAGTCCTGCAATCAGAAGGCGATATGATAACCGAAGCCGATTTGGAACTTGACAATGAACCGTCCGCTACTTCCGCTTGTTTTACATTGAAGAGCGGGGATGAAGAAAGAGGACGTATCCTGCGTGCTTTGAAACAAGCAGCCGGTAACAAGAAAATGGCTGCAAAGATACTGGGTATCGGCAGGACAACGCTGTATAATAAATTGGTAGAGTATGGATTGAATGAAGAAAACTGACCGGAGTATGGCTGTAAATGGCAATAATTGATTAACTTTGCAATTGTATTTCAGAAAATAGCAGGCGATTGGGTAACTTTTCGCCGATGATATAGACATAAGACCGCAAGGCGTTTCGAGCGAAAATCTGGTAAATTGAAACTACGGAGACGATTGCGTGATGCTTATGCTATGCTTACGCATAGCGTGCATTCACGTACTCTCCGTAAAGGCTTTACCAGAGCCATCGCTTGAAAGTAGTGTGAATTGCACGCTACTTTTTTGCCTCGCCAAAAAGGAAAGAAAATACGTTATGGCGAAAATACAATTACTTGCCGTTATCTCAATAGATGGCTGTCCGATGAAACTGCATCCCCGGAAGCGGTTGCTTCAAACCGAAGATTACGGTATGGATGAAATACGTGCCAATGCCCTGTATAAGCTGACATCCGACTATTCGGTATCCGTGCTTCAAGAATGGAGGGAGGAAGGTGGAAGCATTTGCCATTTGTTGGAAGTAACTGCCGGGAATACCGAATATGCCAACGGACTGTTACGGATGAACGTGATAGATGAAATCATACTATACGTTGTTCCAACCATCGACGGAAACGGAGCGCATTTTTTCAAGTCAGCACTACCTATGAATGACTGGCGGCTTATGGAGAACAAAACTTATAGGGACGGAGTAATCCGGCTTACCTATCATAAAGAGCCACGGGCATAAAATGTTCAGATTATGAACATCTTGGCGGGATTTCCGTGCTCAGAAAGTGAACACATGTTCAGAATCTGAACACATTTCACAAGGGATGCAATCAAGGATAAAATTATTTTTGAATTTTATCTTTCTGAAAAACAATGTAGTACAATTTTCTCACAATCTTTTCTCGTGTTTAGGGCTATGATTTGCACCATATATCAGTGTGCGCACACTGATAAACAAGTGTAAACCCTCAAAACAGAAAAGATAATGAACCATCTCATACTGGCGGAAACACAGTTTTTCGCCATGATAAACGGAAAAGACAACGGTAGCACGGAAACGGCATACGGCGGATTCGTGCAGGAAGTAATAAACCTGTGCTACGGCGGCAATGATGCCAAGCATATTATTGTGGCGTTGGCTTTTGCCGAAATCGAATTACAGCACCATCCACAGAACTTGTCGGTATCGGAGGAGAATGTCGTCACTGTGTATATCCGCAAGGCGTTATCCTTCATCCGAAAGATGCAGAAGATGGTATCCGCTTCTGCAATTACCTCCGTGCCACCACTAACATCCACATCCGAAACCAAAGCCACAGTCCCAGCCCTGCAATGGACCGGTAATGCCGTCGAGTTGGTAGAGCTAATCTATGCCCTCTACGCCACCGGCTGCATCAATGGCGGCAAGGCTTCGCTGAAAGAGCTTGCCCCTGTCCTCTATTCCTTTTTCGGTGTGGAGTCCAAAGACTGCTACCGCTTCTATACGGACATCAAACGCAGGAAAAGCGACAGTCGCACCTACTTCCTTGAAAAGATGCAGGACAAACTGAACGCGAAGATGCGACATGACGATGAATTGGAGCGGATGAGGAGATAAACGAATGCCAAACAAAGGATAAGCGGCCGGATTATACGGTTTCTTATCCTTCTTCATTTACAATCACTCTATTATCTGCCGGAAAGCCGATTAAAATCATTAACTTTGCAAGTATTAATCAATGACGGATGAAAATAGATAACCTCGAAATATTGAACGGACTGATTGCCGGAGCCGAAGGCGGGACAGTTGAGTTCAAAGAAACTACCGGGCAGTTGGAGCGTGGAATGGAAACTCTTTGTGCCTTCCTGAACGGTACGGGCGGCACGGTGCTGTTCGGTGTAACCGACAAGGGAAAGATTATCGGTCAGGAAGTGAGCGACAAGACGAAGCGCGATATTGCGGAAACCATCAGACGAATCGAGCCGTTTGCGACCATTGATATATCCTATACAGACATTCCGGGAACGAACAAAAGTGTTATAGCTTTATCAGCGGAAGAACAACGATATATGCGCCCGTTCACCTATAAGGGGAGGGCTTATCAACGGATAGAGAGCGTTACATCTGCCATGCCGCAGGGTATATACAACCTGTTGGTTATGCAGCGAGGCGGAACCTATGCTTGGGATTCCATGCAAAATCCCGGCTTGAAAATATCCGACCTTGACGAAACGGCAATCTTGGGCGCAGTACGTGGAGGAATCAGAGGCGGACGTTTGCCGGAAGGTTCTATGCAGGAGGATGTCCGAACCATCCTTGAAAAATTTGACTTGTTGAATGATGGAAAGCTGAACAATGCTTCCGTTGTCCTATTCGGACGAAACTTCTACCATTATCCCCAATGTCTGCTCCGTTTAGCCCGGTTCAAAGGAACGACAAAAGATGAATTTTTAGATAATCAGCGTGTGACAGGCAATATATTCAACTTGCTGGATGCTGCAATGGCATTTTTCTTCAAGCATTTGTCCCTTTCCGGTAAAATTGAAGGTTTGTACAGAGAAGAGGAACTGAATGTGCCATATAAGGCATTGAGAGAATGTTGCATAAATGCTTTTGCACATCGTGTTTACCATCGCCCCGGCAGTTCAGTCGGGATTGCTATCTATGATGACCGCGTGGAGATTGAAAACAGCGGAACATTTCCGCCTGATATTACCATTGAGAAACTGTTGGGTGGCCACAATTCCGAACCACAAAATCTGATAGTAGCCAATGTGCTGTACAAAAGTGCAGTATTGGAGAGTTGGGGACGTGGCATAGCCCTTATGGTAAACGAATGTCGCCGTGTCGGTATTCCGGATCCGGAGTTTCATACCGACGGCAATGCTGTATGGATTGTGTTTCATTATACAAGAACTACAGTAGGACAAGACCCCACAGCACCCCCACAGCAACCCTATAGTAACCCCACAGTAACCCCACAGTTAGGAAAACTGTTGTCTGCTATTGGGAACAACACTCTCTCTGCTAAAGAAATCATGGAGAAAACGGGAATGAAAGATAAAAGGAATTTCTTAAAGAACTATATCCATCCGGCAATAAATTCCGGTTTGGTCCTTTCACTTTATCCCATAGGCTCCAAGAGTCCGCAACAGAAATACTATCTTACTGATAAAGGTAAAGGTTTCCTGCAACAATAACGGGTATGGCTAAAAAGAAGAAACATAAGAATGATGTAAAAACTGATTTACCGATAATCATGGATTATGGTATCGGCAGTATATCCGTTTATGACCCGGCAGACATAATGCCATACAACGAGCCGCCAATTAGCGAACAAATCCGCTTCAAGAAACTCGGCAAAGAGATGAAATCCGAGTTCAAGTGGCTGGTATCTTCCGTAGTGATTGAGTATTGGCAAGAAAACCGACAGATACCTTTCGGTGAAGAAATGTCGAAACTCAGAACCAGACTGTTGAGAATGTTTGCCGAAGAATACAGCATACTGCTTAAAGACGATACAGAGCTGAAAAATTATTTGCTGACGCTTGCCATTACCACCATCAACAAGCATCTCAAATCTGAGAATAAAAAGAGGGTGTCAAAACTCTCTTTTTAACAAAATTACCCTTGCTACAGATATCTGTGACAGGGGTAATTTTCATATTTTGGGTGTTTTGACACATCCCCTTTTTCACATATAAAGGAATCTGTTATTTCTGCTGCAACAGGTGTTTCAAGTTTTCATCATTTGCGATACGTTCCAGTTCCTCTTGAACAATCTGCTTCACTTCCTCCTTGATGCGCCTGTAATTCGCCTGAACCGTTTCCTTCATGCGGTCGTTGCCGTCCCCGTCCGTAAAGTCGGTAATGACGGGGATTTTCTTGTAGGCTTTCTCCTCGCGCTTCACCTTCTCGGCATCCACGACAATCTCGCAATGGAAAATCTTCTGCTCGATACGCTCGTTGAAGTTGTCGGATACCGAACCGACAAACATACCCTGCGTCAAGCCGGAAATCTTGCTCGGCGGGATGAGTGAATCCATCTGCGTGTTGATGGAGGTGGAAACATCCTGCCGGTTGATGGAAATGGACTGCCGTTTCTGCAACACCTTACCGAAGCGTTCGGAAAGCGTCTTGGCGGTTTCACCCACCACCTGACCGGAAAAGATATTGCCGACGGTGTTCATCACGACCTTCGCTTCTTTATCACCGTAGTCGCGCACCAACTGGCTGAAATCCTGAAAGCCCAGACACACGGCAACCTTGTTGCTTCGCGCGGTGGCGATAAGGTTGTCCAACCCCTTGAAATAAATCGTGGGCAGCTCGTCGATGATGACCGACGACTTCAGCATCCCTTTCTTGTTGATGAGTTTCACGATACGGGAGTTATACAGACCGAGAGCGGCCCCGTAGATATTCTGACGGTCGGGATTGTTGCCCACACAGAGTATTTTCGGTTCTTCGGGGTTGTTGATGTCCAGCGTGAACTCGCTGTCCGACATCACCCAATAGAGCTGCGGGGAAATCATCCTTGACAAAGGGATTTTCGCGCTTGCTATCTGCCCCATCAACTGCTCCGCAGCCCCTCCGAGCCATGCGTCCATGAACGGAGAAAGATAGTTTTCCAATTCCGGGTAAGAGGTCAGTATCGGGAAAATATCCTCATAGCGGCGGTTCAGGAACTCAATCGCATGGGGGAACGTGCAGTATTTGCCGCCTTGATAGATTTTGAGATACCATATAATGCTGGCAAACAAAATAATAGGTGATTCCACAAAGAAGTCGCCCTGCTTCTGCACCCACGTTTTATTGAGGTTGAGCATTATCGTATAGGCACTCTCGTAGGCATCCGTAATATCCTCCATGAAATCCGGGTGGATGGGATTACAGCGGTGCGAGCGTCGCGGGTCGTCGAAGTTTATCACATAAAACTTCGGCTTCACCTTGTAACCCTCCGGGTGGTTCAGCAGATGGTTGTAGGCGATTGTAGATAAGTCGCTGAATTTGAAGTCATATACATACATCGAAAAGCCCTTTTCAATCTGCTGCTTGATGAAACTGTTTACCACCGCGTATGACTTTCCACTACCCGGCGTACCCAACACGATGGAGGCACGAAAAGGATTCACCACATTGATCCAGCCGTTGTTCCAACGCTTTTTGTAGTAGAACCGTGTCGGCAGATTGACCGAATACTCGCTTTCGATAAGCCGCGTTTCCTGCATGAAGCTCTCGTTCTCGTTGTTGAACACATCATCCATGAGGTTGTGCTTCAACAGGCGGCTCAACCACAGACCGCCCATCAGCAGGAATACATAGCCCGCGCCAACGGCCAGGATATACAGTCCCGTCACCGCCTCCACCGGCAATGGCAGGGCCAGTATCCACCAGTTGAGGAAGAACAGCACGAAGCCCACGGCAAGGACCGCCCAGATTTTCCCCCACGTGATTTTCTCGCCCTTCACGCCCTTTGTCCCCAGACAGGACAGGGCAAGCAGGAGGACGGCAAATAGTTTCGTGTAGAGGATGGAACGGAACAGCCCCGCCGTGCGGTTGAAGTTCATCAGTATCCTGTCCACCACACCGATGTCCACACCCCAGAGCCGTATGGCTTCATAACAGAACCAGTACACGTTCATGACCACTAAAATAATACTCACGGCACGCAGAAAATCCATGATTTTCGCCAATGCCCTCAAATCGTCTT
>ERZ772871.663-NODE-663-length-28070-cov-6.23391_pt1 | contig 28070 bp, 26 predicted proteins | sample MGYA00511899_ERZ772871 | MGnify/ENA primary metagenome ERZ772871 (study PRJEB29015, sample SAMEA2737693) | human gut metagenome | biome: human gut; feature: human-associated habitat; material: faeces | place: China | collected 2012 ... | reverse complement strand
GAACGTGGTGCCGAACAGGGTATCGGGACGGGTGGTGTAGATCTCCATGTCCTTGCTACCGTCGGCGGTGGCCACGGTGAAGTGCACGGAGGCGCCGTGGGATTCGCCGATCCAGTTGCGCTGCATGAGCTTGACCTTCTCGGGCCAGTCGATGCCGTCGAGGTCCTCGATGAGGCGGTGGCCGTACTTGGTGATGCGCATCGACCACTGGCGCAGCTCGCGCTGGAAGACCGGGAAGTTGCCGCGTTCGGACTTGCCTTCGGCGGTGACCTCCTCGTTGGCGAGCACGGTGCCCAGACCCGGGCACCAGTTGACCGGGGACTTGGAGATGTAGGCGAGGCGGAAGTCGTTGAGGATGTCCTGCTGTTCGGCCTGGTCGAGGTCGGCCCACGCCTTGCCGTCGGACTCATGGCCGGGGATGGCCTTCTCGCCGGATTCGAACTTGGCGACGAGCTCGCTGACCGGGCGGGCGGAGCCCTTGGAGCCGGAGGGGTTCACGGCGTCCTCGTCGTACCAGGAATCGTAGATGCGCGAGAAGATCCACTGGGTCCAGCGCACATAGCCGGGGTCAATCGTCGCGAAGGAGCGACGGTCGTCGAAACTCAGTCCCATGCGGTGCAGCTGGCGGGACATGTTGGCGATGTTGGCAAGCGTGGTGACGCGCGGGTGCTGCCCGGTCTGCACGGCGTACTGTTCCGCGGGCAGGCCGAAGGCGTCATAACCCATGGCGTGCAGCACGTTCTCGCCCTTCATGCGGTGGTATCGGGAGGCCACGTCGGAGGCGAGGTAGCCCAGCGGGTGGCCCACGTGCAGGCCCTTGCCTGACGGGTATGGGAACATGTCCATCGCGAAGTATGCCGGGCGGCCGTCTGCGTTGCGGCCCTTGCCGTCCTTGAGGTCGCCGTTGACGTTGGCGGCCCAGAACGTGCCTTTGTCATCCCAGATCTTCTGCCATTTGCCTTCGATGTCCTGCGCGAGTGCCGCGTTGTAACGGTATGCGGGTGCGGTGGAATCGGTGGACGCGGGTTGCGTGGTCTTCTCGTTGTCACTCATAGACAAGGATTATCGCCACGCAACTGGACACCATCCTCACGCAGGTCATGGCATGCCGCGCATCCGGTCGATAATCGACGTGCGACGCCGACGGGGCGAGCCGCGCGCAGCCCGCCGGCCTTCATCATTCGTCGCCCTGCTCCGGGTCCGACGACGCCGTGTCCGACGATGCCGCGGGATCCGGCGGATTGAGCTTGGAGTCGACCGTGTAGCCGATCTGCCGGCGCATGCCCCGCACGGCCTGCCGCCACGTGCCGTCGTCGATCATGTCGCTCAGTATGTCACCGATGCTGTCGGCGAGCTGCGTGTTCCCGTGCTTGACCGCGATGCCGTATCGCTCCTCGCCGAACGGAGCCCCGACCACCTGCACGTACCCGTTGCCTTTCACGGTCGCGAGGCCGGTGAGGATGGCGTCGCCCGCGGCTACGGCGTCGACGTCACCGATGAGCAGCGACGTCAGGCACTGCCCGTAATCGTCACGCTCCTCGATGGACGCCTTGGGCGCCTGACTGCGCACGGCGTCGGTCACGTCGCTGCCGGCAACCACGCATGCCTTGCGCCCGTTCATGTCCTTGATGCCGGTGATGTCGCCCGCGTCGGCGGCCCTCACCAGCAGATCCTGCCGGACGATTAGATACGGGCCGGTCATCGTCACCGCCGACTCATGCCGTTCGGTGATGCCGAAGCTGGACACCACCATGTCGACCTGCGCGCTTTCCAGCATGGAGACGCGGGAACGGGGCGTCACCGACTTGAAGACGATCTGCTTGTCCGCGTATCCCAGCGCCTTGGCGACGTAACGGGCCACATCCACGTCGAAGCCCGAATACCCGCCGTTGTGCCATACGCCCAGACCGGGCTGGTCGGAGGCGACGCCGATCGACACCGTGGGCCCCTCCGGCTGCCGTATCGACACGCCGTTCGCATCATCCCGGGAACTCGATGAGCCGCAGGCGGTCAGGGATCCCGCAGTCCACAGCACCGCAGCCAGCGCCGCCGAAAAGCGACGCATGATGCGCCGGCGCCCCGCCTTCGTGTGTTGCAGCCCTGTCATGCCGTTCCCGTCACTTGAACATGCGCGAACGGGTCAGGAACCACGCGACGACGGCGGAGAGCACGACGGATATCACGATGATCAGCGTGAAGCCCCATGTCTTGCCGGTGAACGGCATGCCCAGCTGCCCCGGCACGAAGTTCATGCCGTACATGGAGAAGATCAGCGTCGGGATCGACAGCGTGATGGAGATGATCGTGAAGATGCGCATCACGTTGTTCAGGTTGTTGGAGACGATCGAGGCGAAGGCATCGGTCATGTTCGCGAGAACGCCGCTGTAGATGTTCGCCATCTCGATGGCCTGCTTGTTCTCGATGATGACGTCGTCGAGCAGGTCCTCGTCGTCCGGGTACTGCTGGATGCGTGCGAGCGTGGTCAGCTTCTCCATGACGATCTCGTTCGATTTGAGCGACGTGGTGAAATAGACCAAGGTCTTGCTCAGCTCAAGCAGCATCATGATCTCGCGGTTCTGCATGGCGTGACGCAGCTTGAATTCGAGCTTGTCGCTTTCGCGGTCGATGATGCGCAGGTACCTCAGGTATGTGCTGGCGTTGCGGTAGAGGATCTGGAGGATGAAGCGCGAACGCATGAACGTGTTGAACCCTCGGATCGTTCCCTCCATGAACGGGTGCAGCACCGGCGTGTCCTGCATGCATACGGTGATGATGAGGTCTTCGGTGACGATGATCGACAGAGGGATGGTCTCGTACCAGTCACGGCCCCCGCGCTCCTCGACGGTCGGGATGTCCACGATGATCATCGTGTAATCGTCCTCGACGTCGATGCGCGAACGTTCCTCGTCATCCAACGGGGCGCGCAGGTCGGCGAGGTCGACGCCGGTCTGCTGGGAGACCGTGGCGAGCTCCACGTCGGTGGGTTCGGACAGACACAGCCAGGAGCCGTTCTCAGGTTTTTCGATCTGCTCCACTTGGCCGTTAATCGTGCTGAACATCCTCAGCATGTAGTCTCACCCACCTCTCATAACCGAACACTACCGAACATGGCCGGGCACAGTCGGACATGACCGGACCGCGGGCGGCATGTCACGTCGTCTGGAAGCCTCAACAAGGATAGCCCCTATGCCACGACTTGCAAATCCGCCGCGGCCGGCCCCGCCGCCGGCCTCACCCCTCGATCGGCTTCCACATCGGCATGTGCGGGCCGTGCAGGGACTGCGGGCCGTTCTCCCAATCGCACAGAGCAGCGACCGCCGGCCCCTGGTTGAACGCCGTCATCATCCATTCGACGCCGCCCGAAGGCCGGTATACCGGTCTGAGCGTCGACCAGAACGCGTTGCGCATGCCATCCAGGTTGCTCAGGTTGTCGGGGTCCATGCCGAGCAGGGTCTCGATCGTGGCCACATGCCATGAGCCGTGCCCGACGAGCATCAGGGTGGTCGGCTCATCGGCATGCTCCGCGTTGATGCCGCGCACCAGGTCGAGCACCGCATCGGCGCCGCGCAGTCCTGTGGCGGTGCGGCTCTCCACGCCGAACGCGAGCTCGCCGCCGGTGTGGACCCGCCACGAATCATAGGCGTCGGCATGCTCCGCTCGAATCTCGTCGCGGGTCATGCCCTCCCACTGCCCGAAGCTGCGTTCGCGCAGGCGCGCGTCCGCGGTCACGTCCAGCCCCAGCATATCGGCGAACGCGTGCGCGGTCTGCAACGCGCGGAACAGGTCGGACGAGACGACGACCATGCGTCGCGAGGATGCGGGGACCTGCCGGTATTCCTCGATGTCGCTGGATTTCGCCGCCCCCGGCCTCGGCTGGGCCAGCGTATCCGGATGCCGGGCGATATTGGCCACCTTCGCCCAGTAGTAGCGTCGCGCAAGCTCCGACGCGCTCTGGTCGGCCTGCCACTGGCCGATGATGTCGAGGGGCACGTCGATCTGCCCCTGCAACCGCCTCGCCACATTGAAGGCGGTCCGTCCGTGCCGCAGAAACACCACTTCGTCAATCATGTTCGTCCTTACCGTCGCCGCATGAATCCGTGCCATCACACATCCTACAGGCATCGACCTATATCCGATCGGCTGTAACACCGATGGCGGAATGCGTCCGGCGTCACGATGCACCCGCGACTACAGGGATATCGACGGGACCACGGCCGCCGGGCGCTCGTCGATCGCGGACAGTCCGCTCACATCGGACGCGTAGAACCGCGTGAGGTCGGCGGTGAACTTGGCGAGGCTCGCCTCGCTGCTGTAGAGCATGTGCCCGGCCGGGTAGTAGGCGAAGGCCACGTTGCGGCGCAGCGGCTTCGGCAGCATCAGGTGATCGATGTCGTATTCGGTCTGGAAGAACGGCGTGCACAGGTCGTAGACGCCGTTGCCGAGCAGCACCTTCATGGTCGGCTGGTGCGCGATGGCCGCGGCCAGATCGGGCAGCACGTTCGGTTGGGTCATGACCCAGCCCGATTCGCCGGGCATCCGGTGCCACCACATCCAGCCCTTGCCCGGCTCGGTGGCGTTCCAGTCGAAGTCGGCGAAGCCCTTGCGCTCCGGCACGCGGTCCCAGCCGAGCTCGTCGCGCAGATAGGCGTTGCACAGGCTCGAATACGCGGGGTCGAGCCAGGCGTCGTCGACGACGAACGTCTCCTCGTCGTTCATGCGGTCGATGTCGTAGCCGGCGACGCGGCCATCGTAGCGTCCGACGATCTTGTCCTCGTCATGCAGCAGCGCCTTGCGGAACCTCGGGTCGGACACGCGCAGATTGGAGTCGTAGACATACCGCTCGTCCAGTCCGGTCAGCTCGGCGTATCGGCGTGCGACCTTATGCCGGGTCTCGTCGTCAAGCGAGTCCCCGGCGGCCAGGGCGAGACGCAGCGGCCCCGCGGCGAAGGCACGGGCGGCCTTCAGATGCTCGTTGAGCTTGACGTCCGACGCGGCTCGGCCGTGATATTTCGCCACGGACGCATAGGACGGGAAATATCCGACGTAGAATTCGTCGATCAGGTCGGACGTGAACGTGTAGTCGAGCACGTTGGAGATGAGCGTCAGTCCGTTCAGCGCCACACCGTCCTGCTGCAGCCGGTATGCGAGCGCCGCGCCGCGCGTGGTGCCGTAGGATTCGCCGAGCACGTATTTGGGCGAGTTCCAGCGGTGGTGTTTGCTCAGGTACGCCCTGATGAACGCGCTGAAGCCGGCGACGTCGCCGTCCACCGACCACAGTTCCGGCTTGGCCGCGTCGAGGATCTCGGAGAATCCGGCGCCGGCCGCGTCGATGAACACGAGGTCGGAGACGGGCAGCAGCGTGTGCGCGTTGTCCACGAGCGTGTAGGGGGCGGCCGGCACCGGAGCGGCGTCGGGGACGTTGATGCGCTTCGGGGCGATCGAGCCCATGAGCAGGAACGTGGTGGATGAGCCCGGGCCTCCGTTGAAGATGAACGTGACCGGTCGGGCCGGGTCTGTCTTGCCTTCGCCGTTCACGAGGTCGAACGCGGTGAAGAAGATGCTCGCGGCCTTGGGTACCTTCGGTGTGTCGATGAGTATCGTGCCGACGGTCGCCGCATAGTCGAGTTCGCCGCCATTGACGGTGATGCTGTGTCTGGTGGTGTGCTCGCATGCCTCCGGCAGCTGCTTGCCCTGGGCGGGTGCCGCCGCGACGGGTCCGGCGTTGCCGGCGTTCTGGGTGTTCTGGGTGTTCGCGTCGCTCATATCTGTCGCTCCTTGGATGTCGGTACAACTATACGCCGGCCGGGCAGGCCGTACTGGATCCTGGCCATGGTTTGCCGCGTCATCGGCGCCGCCTATTCGGCGGCGTCATCCGACTCGACGGTACCTTCCGGCTCATCTGCGCCTTCCGTCTCATCGATGCCGTCCAGTCTGGCTTCGTGCAGCGTGGTGTAGCCGGTGTCGGGGTCCTTGCGGGTCACGTATGCCTTGGTGGAGACCTCCAGTATCTCACCCGTCTTGCTTTCAGGGGCGGAGACGATGACCTGGAAACCCAGTCTCGGCAGTACGGACAGCGCGCGCCGCGTATACCGGCCGTCGGCCTTGATGAGCGCCTCGTCAAGGAAGAGCGTCGTGTAGGAAGGCTTGAGCTTGTTGTCCATTCCGCCGCCGAGCAGGTAGATCAGCGCCGCGCCGTACACGAACGAGGTCAGCTCCTGCAGGGCGCCGCCGGACCGTCCGCCGGTCGAGGTGATGCGTTCGACCTGCCCGTCCGAGTGGCGCACGAGCGCGTAGAACGAGGATCGGCACCGCGGGTCGAGGTTGCGGGCGCCGTAGCTTTTCACGCCGTTAACGTCCCTGATCTGCCCGATCTCGCGGCGCAGCATGTCGATCATCGCGGCGCAGGACGCGAACGCGCACCGGGCCCCGTCAAGATCGTCGTCCGTCTGTGCCGCCTTGCGGTCGTTGAGGGTGCCGATCACGCGGGTCAGGGCCGACCAGAACGCGCGCTCGGGGCGCCGCACGTCCGCGTGCAGGGACAGGCTGCCGTGGCGCGGGCCGAACTGCTGGCCGTCCAGCATCGCGTTGATGCGTTCCAGCTGGTCGTGGATGTCTCCGGCGTCGGTGTCTATCGCGCGTTTGATGGTCAGGAAGCTCATCAGCAGCTTGTCGAGGCAGTTGTGGTATTCGACGGCGGTGGCTTCGACGGTGGCGAGCTTCGAAAGGCTTTCCAACTCGTCCTGGTAATACCGGTAGTCGTCCACGCTGGCGGCGATCGTATCGTCACCGCCCGCATACATCTCGATATAGGCGCCCATCCGCGCCTCGACGGCGGTGCGGGCCGACGCCGCACGACCTTCGAGCATGGAGACGCGCGCCTCCAGGTCCTTGCCGATGCCGGCGATGACACGGTCGGCGAAGGTATCCCCCTGAGCCATACGCTGCGGCGCCCCCGCGCCGATGATCATGTGGGCGCGGGTCGTCGCATCCCCCAGACCGGAGAGACGCTGCTCATATGATTCGGCGAGCGCCTCCTCCACCTCGTCCGTCAGGAGAGTCCGTCCGTTCGTGACGGCTTTTGGCGAAACGTCCGCCGCTTCCCCGTCGAGCGGCCGCGTCTGCGGTTGCGGCTGCGGCTGCGCGGCATGCTCGTCGAGCCATGCCTGCGCTGCGTTCACCGCCTGATCGGCGAGCTCGGCCTGCCGTTCGATGTCGATGCGCTGGCGCTGCGAGCGGTCGAGCTCCTTGGACAGCGACTCCTGCAACGTGTCGAGTTCGGCGAGCTTGGGATTGTTCCTGACCGAGGCGATGGTGCGTTCGATGTCGGCGATCGCCGCCTTCGCGCTGTTCTCGTCGATCTTCTCCCATGCGGTGTATGCGAGCTGGTCGGCGAGTTCGCGCTCTCGCTGCAGGCGGTCGGCCTGTTCCTTCGCGCTCGCGTACGATTGCGCGGTCTCGTCGCATTGGCGTTGCGCGTCCTGGATGCGCGTGCGCAGTTGCGCCAAATAGCTTTCGTTGACGAATCCGATGACCTGCTGACGGTCCTTGATGCCATGCTGGCCGCGTTTGCCGGATTTGATCTGCCCGTCGGCCTGCACCTGCCGCACGGCATGGTCGGAGTCGTCGATGCCGTCGACGCACAGGGCGTCGAGACGCTCGGAGCTGGTCTGCTCGCGCAGCCAGCCGGCGAACGGGGAATCCTCGCGGTAGCGCAGCTTCGAGGACAGCCACACCTCTCCGTCCGTCCCGCCGGTCGCACCCGTGTTCGCGCCGCCGAGCCCGTTCCCGGCTCCCCCGCGTTCGGTGTCGACGAACTGCCAGGTGCGCCGCGCCATGGCGTGCGGGTCGATGGCGCTGACCTTGGCTGCGAATCCACGCTCATGGCGCTTGTCGACGAGGATGGTCTGGGCCATGGATCCGTATGCGGCGTTCATGGCGAGGCGCCAATGCTCCTGATCCTCGCGCACGTCCATGAGCTCCGCGACGTACGGCAGTTCGCTCGGGCCCAGCCCGGTGGCCCGGCACAGCATGGCGCGGGTCTCGTCCATCTGGCGGGAGATGCGGGTGCGCTGCGATTTCTGGCGTTCGTAATCGTCGTTCAGCCGCTGCAGCGTCTGCTTGACGGACGCGTGCGCGGCGTACGTCTGGTTGCGCATGTCGTCCAGCAGTCCCTTGCGCTGCTCATATGAGCGCATGAACGTCACGGCCTCGATGCGCCGCTCGTCCCACGCGTGCTCGTCTTTGGGGAACTCCTCGCCGGCCGCCTCGAACATGCGCCCGATGCGCTGTCTGCCGGCGGTGATGTCCGCCAGCGCGCGTTCCGCCTGCCGCATTTCCGCGTCGAGCCGTGTCAGGTCGCCGCCGTCGAGGCCTCGCATGCGCTCGCGCACCGCGTCGATGCGGGTGCGCAGGCTTTCGATGCGCTTGCCGGCAGCCCGCGCCTCACTGCGTCGCTCGTCACGCAGACGCCTGTCGAGCGGCTGCCGTTCGCTGACCTCGCCGATCATGCGGCGGATCGCCCATGCTCGGATCGTCGCCGAGCCGGACTTCGTGGCCGGGTTCACCGCGTCGAACGAGTGGACCGCGTCACGGGCCGACTCGTAGTCGCCATAGCTGGCGGTGATGGCACGCAACTTGCCCATGCGTCTGGTCTTTTCCTCCATGCTTCGGAAGTTCGCGTCGTAACGCTCGTAATCCTCCACGGTCGCACGGGCCAGGTCCAGCGCCTCGGGCACGCCCAGCACGCCCTGTTTGAAGATGTCGTCAAGGCGGGAGGGGGCGTCGGCCGACTGGATGCGGGCCAGCAGACGGCATGCCTCCGCGCTCAGGCCCATGACATCCCAAATGTGGGTGTGGAACGCCTCAGCGTTCGGGAAGGTGACGCACCCCGGATACGTGGACTTCAGCTGCGTGGGCGTGAACGACGACTCGCGGAACACGTCCATGCGGCGCGGGTCGATCGGCTTGTCCCATGCCAGGTACAGCCGTCGGACGTCGCCGCGCCCGTCGCCGGGCATCAGATAGAGGAACTTGCCGCAGGACAGTATCTGACCGGTGGTGAAGTTGCGGTAGGTGTCGACGATCGCGCCCCATATGGACCGGGGCGCGCCGGACTCGTCCCGGCCGCGCAGGTACATCGGTTCGTCGACGCCGTCGGAGCCTCCCACGCCGATCATGCCGCGCAGGTAGGTGTAGTCGCTTCGTTCCGAACGCCCCGAATTCGACGCCTTGTTGAAGGGCGTGCCGGTCGGGTAGAGCAGCGATATCTGCGCGTCGACCAGCGTCGACTTGCCGGATTCGCTCGCGCCGGCGAGCAACGTCACCGGCAGTTGCGAGTCCGTGGAGGGACGGAACTCATGGTAGCCCTCATAGGATCCCCAGTTGACGAGCCTCCTGCTTTCCATCATCCATCGGTCGGCGATCATCTGCATGTCCTTGCCGCTCATCGTCACTCCCCTTCCCGTGCAGTGCCACCGTCCGAGGCGGTCTCGTCGTCAATGTCGCTGTCGTTCGCGCCATTGGCATCATCGGCGCCCTTGATGTCCTCGGCGGCGTCCGCATCGGCGTCGTCATCGAACAGCGGAGCCTCGAACAGTTCGGCGTCGAGTCCCGCATCGTCCGAATCGCCATCGTCATCGGCGCCGCTCGCATCGGCGTTCGACGTATCGCCGGCTGCAGACCGCGAGCCAGCCGGGGCCATGTCACCGGCCGGCTCGCCATCGTCGTCCCGGTCCGCGACTGCGAGCCAGCTGTCCGCCAACTGACGGTCCAGCACCACCGGCACCAGCGGCGTGATGCGGTACATCGTCTCGTCATCGTCGAGCTGCCTGAGATAGCCGTACGTGCACATGACGGACACGATCGCGCCCACCTGCCTGAGCACGCCCTCCTCGTCGTTGCGCGAGGCGAGGTACCCGGCGCCGGTGGCAAGCGCCGCTCGGATCTCCTCGAAGCTGACCAGCCATTCGTCCGGCGCGACGTGGGCGTTCTCGTATTCGAGCACGCGGATGCGCAGGAACGCCAGCAGCGCCGCCTCCTCACGTTTGAGGCTCGCACGGGTCTTGAGCGCGCGCAGCGTCATGTCCGGCCCGCTCACCGCGGTGGCGTACATGACGCGGTAGTGCTCGTTGACGACCAGATCGAGCAGGTCGTTGTTGAGCGAACGGATGACCGCCGCGCGGTTGTCGAGCGCCAGGTCATAGAAACGTCCGCTGATGTAGCGCTCGCGTTTGAGCATGATCGCCACCATGCGCGCGTCGGCGGTCATGTCGCCCGTGTCGCCCTCGAACAGGGCGTATGGGTTGACCGCGCCTTCCGCGTCCGCGCCATCGTATTCGACGTCCGCCGCACCCATGTCATCCGCGCCGGTACTGGCACTGTCGGTATCGGCACTGCCGGTGCCGGTCATGTCGTCGCCAATCATGTCCATGTCCATGTCCGCGTCCGGCTGGGCGGTGTCGTTCGTCAGGTCGCTCATGTCAGTCCTCCTTCACGATGTCGTGCAATTCATCCTCTTGTGCGAGCACTGGGCCGGTGATCCAGTCCCTCGGGCTTCCGTCTGCCGATATGCAATGCCATGCGACGCCGGCTCCGTCCCCGCAGCCGAGCTCTCCCAGGAAACCGACGAGCTCGCTTTCCTTCCGCTCGGCTTTCGGCAGTCCGTTGAAGCTGGCGACGATGTCGATGGCACCGTTCCCGTCGTCCGCGTAGACGGGCGATTCGAGGATGAGCGCGGCCATGCGCCGCAGTCGCGGTCCCCCGTTGTCGATCATCGAACGCAGGTCGGGCGCGGGCGCATCGCCCGGTGTCTGCGGGACGGACAATCCCGGGGTGGTCGTTCGCACCATCGGGCGCGCGGGGCGCGACGGCAGCGGAGGGAACCTGCCGGCCGCGGTATCGGTCCGGTACGGTCTCGCATCGTCGCCCTGATGCGCCTTCGCGTCGGCGTTGACGTGGGCATACAGACGGTTGAGCTTGCCGAGCATCGTGCGGTATCGGGTATCGGTCTGCTGTCGCACCAGACGGCTGATCGCCTCGTCGGATACGCGCATCTGGCGACGCACCGCCTCGATGCCGTCATAGATGCGCGAAAGCTCGGCACGCACCTGATCGAGCAGGACGCCGGACTCGCCGGCCAGATACGGCGTGTGGGCGATGTCGCGCAGGGCCGCGTCGATCTGCTGCCGTCCCTCGTCGGTGATGATCACCTGGAACGCGTCCTCGAAGCGTCTTCCGCTGTCGGACTCGCTGAAGGACCTGCGGTATTCGTCGTGGTACGAGGTCAGGATGTCGTCGACGCTCATGTCGCCCGCCTGCATGCGGCGGCGGAGCGCGTCACCGTTGTCCCGTTCGGTCAGCACGAGTTCACGCAGGTCTATGGGCACGCCGCGCAGCGTGTTGTGAATCACTGCAATCACGTCCTCGACCTGCGATTCGGTGAGCGCCGCCTGCCGCTGACCGTGGCGTATCTGACGTATCTCGTGTTTGCGCGCCTTGATCTCCCGGTTGAGCAACGCCACGCGCTCGCCGGGGTCGGCGGTAAGCTGCATGCGCGCATGCTCGATCTCCATGATGATCGAGTTCGCCTGCGCGCCCGACAGCGTGCGGGAGTCATCCTCAAGCCGCGACAGCGCCTCGATCGCACGATGGGCGCGGGCGGTGAGACGGTACAGGAACCGGTGCGACGCGGCGTCATGCGAGTTGGCGAGCCATGCGTAATCGTCATCGCCCTCACGGGTCAGGTCGGCGAGGATGCGCCGGGAGGCGTCCGCGATGGTCTGATCCTCCCTGAGCTGGTATTCGCCGGAGTCGACAAGCCGGGACAGGCTTTGCGAGAAGCTTTCCTCCAGGGTCTCACGGGGCAGCTCGCCGGTCAACGGGTCGAAGGCCGCGCGGAGCAGCGCCACGTACATCATCGAATTCTGACGGAGCAGCAGTCTCAGCACGCCGGTTTCATAGACCGGCCTCAGCCGTTCCATCTCCCGTCGGATATCACCCACGAAAGGCCTCGCTTTCCACTCGTCCTGGCTCGGCGCGCGTCACGTTCGCCGGACAAACCACGCTAGCACAAGACGGCGCTATCGGCGTCTCCCGTCGCGTCACCGCCACGGAGAACGCGGCCGCGCCCACTGGTACGCTCACTGCACGAGACCGCGCAGCAGGGCGATCTCCTCGCGATGCGTGGTCTCGGTCAGTTCCTTGGTTTCGAGGATCATCGGCAACCGTGACAGACGCGGGTCGTTGACCATTCTGGCGAAGAACGGGATGCCGAGGCGGCCGTCGCCGATGTTGGCGTGGCGGTCCTTGTGCGATGACAGGCCGAACTGGGAGTCGTTGACGTGCACCGCCTTGACGCGTTCGAGTCCGATGACGTCGTCCAGCTGCCGCATCACGCCGTCGAAGTCGTTCACCAGATCATAACCGGCGTCCAGCACATGGCACGTGTCGACGGTGACGCCCACGTTCGCCTTGTCATCGACGCCGTCGATGATGGTCGCCAGCTCCTCGAAGTTTCGCCCGCATTCGGTGCCCTTGCCCGCCATCGTCTCCAGCAGCACCATGATGCCCGGCTCCAGCCCGAACACGCGGTTGAGGCCGTCGCTGATCAGAGAGCATCCGCGATCGGGCCCTTGCCCCACGTGCGCGCCGGGATGGATGTTGATGTATATCTCCTGTCCGGTCTCACGGATCGGCGTCAGCAGTCGGATGTCCTCGGCGAGCGCCCGTATGGCGAACTCGCGCTTGTCGGGATCCTTGCCGGCGAGGTTGTAGACGTAGGGAGCGTGGACGACGAGCGGGCCGTAATGCTCGGCCGTCAACTGCCGCGCGAATGCGACGGCCCCGGACGGGTTGAGCGCCTTGGATGGCCGCCCGTACGGCGAGCGCGGGAAGAACGCGAATGTGGTGCCGTGTTCCTCATGCGAGCGTTTCAGCAGCGCGCTCCACCCGCCTGCCGTGGACAGGTGCGATCCGATATACAGTTCCTTCATCCGTGTTGTCCCTTCATTCGTATCGTTTCCCGGCGATGGTTCCCGGCTGTCGTGGCGGGTCGACGCCGTTTTCATTTCGCCGCAGTCGCATCCTCAAGATAATCGCGAAGCACCAGGGCATGATTGACCTGAGGGTCCTTGGCGGCGTACAGCAAGGTCACGTCGGGATACTCCGCGCAGATGCGCAGCAGTTCCTCGGTAGCAGCGTTGGCATCGAGCTCCGCGATGTATTGGGCGCGAAATTCCGCGAATCTGGCGGGATCGTGCCCGAACCACTTGCGCAGCTGGGGAGAGGGGGCGACGTCCTTCATCCACAGGTCCAATGCCGCGCGCTCCTTCGTCATGCCGCGAGGCCACAGACGGTCGACCAGCACGCGATACCCGTCCGACGCCTCCGGCGACTCATATATCCGTTTGATTGCGATGCCCATGCGTCCCATGATTGGCTTGCGCCCGCGGGATGTCAAGCGTACATAACGCAACGGGATGCCAAAACTTGGAGATACGACCGTTTTCGGTGGGAAAGGCCCCATACCTGCGAGTTTTGGCATCCCGCCGCACGCCCCCCCCCTGATACGGTGTTATTCTTGTCCGTACCCGACAGGCAAACGAACGAGAGGCATCGCCATGAACACCATCGAGACCGAACGACTGCTGCTGCGCCCTTGGAAGGTCGATGACGCGGCTGAGGCGGCATCGCTGTTCCGGTATGCCAGCGACCCGGAAATCGGGCTGAGATGCGGCTGGCCGCCACACACCAGCGTCGAGGGCAGCATGCATGACATACGCAATATCCTCGCGGTTGAAAACAACTGGGCCATTACCATCAAGGGCGGCGCGCCGAACAGCAACGCGCCTGTGGGCAGCATCGCGCTCAAGCCCGTCAGCCACCGCACCGCCGACGCGGTTGCCTCCGATCCTGAACTCATCAAACGCTACGGCAAGTACCTTGGCGACAGCGCACTGGAACTCGGATACTGGATCGGCCGGCCGTTCTGGGGTAAGGGATACATGCCCGAAGCATTGACCGCCGTGCTCGGCTACGCCTTCGACACGCTGCGCAAGGACGCGGTATGGGGCGGCCACTACGCCGAGAACACGCAATCCGGGCGAGTTCAGGCCAAGTGCGGCCTGCACGTCGTCGCCGAGTCGAAACAGGATTATTTCCCGCTCATCGACCGTCACTATGACTGCGTCTACCGCATCATCACCGCGGGCGAATGGCGCGATGCCGAACACCGGCAGATGGCGAGGATGATCGCCTGATTCACGAACGGGCGCCTCTGCGGCAACGGCATATAATGCAAGACATGACGACCCGCATTGTTCCCATCGAACCGCAGTGGTTCATGCAGAAGGCCGAAGTCCAATCGCGTACATGGCGCGAGCTCAATCAGGGGCATATCCCGCAGGACATCGTAGATGCGATCACCCCGGCATTCGCACTCAAGCTGACCCGTGGCCACGCCGCCGACCCCAACCAGGTTGTGCTGATCACGTTGGCTGACGACCGTGTGGTCGGATTCGCGGAGCGGACGACGCCGAGCGTGTCTGACAACGGCATGGCGGCCTGTTCCTTCCGCATCCTGCGGCACTTGGGCCTTGGCGGCCTTAGCCTTGATGTTCTTGTCCATAATCTGCGCGGCCAGCCGTTGCGCTTCCGGCGAATCCGACGTGACTCCCGTATCGAACAACCGCCTCCATTGCTCGGCATCGGCGAGCATGGAATCCTGCGACTGCCTCAGTCGGCTTTCGCGAACCCGTGAGAGCCGACTGCGCTCCTCCGCATCCAGCCGCGACCATCGCTCGGCGGCTGCGACGCTGCCAACAGGATAGATCTTTACGCGGCGTCAACCGCAAGACGCGACACGCGACGAGTCGAAAGATTTCGCCGTTCTCCCCCCGATCCGAGACGAGAACACCGAACAAATATCATTCCCCTCCCGGCATGACCGACAATCAGATCATGCGGACCGTACCACACCAGGCCATTTTCACCCGAATATGACGTGGTGTGGCACGCGGCGGAATAACGGCGAAAGACGGCGAATGACAAAACGTTGCAAAATGGCGGTTCCTATAAATCAACGCTGGCCACACCAGCGAATGTTAAGGAAAACATCGCATTGTGTGGCAGAACCGTTGCCACACAATGCCGATCTGGGTCATTTTCGCGCTGGTGTGGCCATGCGCTCCTCATTCAGGTCTCAGCGCGACAATACCCGCGCACAGTGATGGGATTCACTCGAACAGCGTCACCCAGTCGGGGTCGCGATGGGCCGCGAAGCACATGGCGATCTGCTCCGCGGTGTTTCTCGTCTCCGACAGCCGCGGCAACCGTCCCTCCTCGAAGTAGCGGATCTCCGTCGTCTCCATGTTGGGAGTGAAGCGACCATCGACGCGGCGGCACAGCACGAAGAACTTGAGCACCCCGTACGGGTAGGTCAGCGCATTGTGGTTGGCGCAGTCCTGCACCGCGATGAGCCGCTCGGCCCGCACATCGAGCCCGGTCTCCTCCTTGACTTCCTTGACGGCATTGGACCGGACGGACTGGTCCTCATCGACCCATCCTCCGGGCAGCGACCACTCCCCGCTGTTCTCATGCGCCATAAGGATTCTGCCGCTCTCGTCGAAGATGGCTGCGCGAGTATCGAGTTTCGGCGTCGGGTATCCGGCGCTGAGCAGCCGGCGCATCTCTTCGGCCGGCACGTCGGCCTGCATGGCGAGCATGTCGACCGCTATCGCGCGGATGCGCTCGTAACGCTCCCGATCGAAGGGATCCTTGCAGTACGCCAATCCGGTCTGGGCCAGTGCCTGCAGCTCTCTGGCCTGCTCCAGCAACGTGCGGTCTGCGGCGATCATGGTCCGTCCGTCCTCCCATCGTAAGGTCTCATATCCGTCTAAGCTCAGCCATTACGGCGTAATCGACCGTCAGCATGCCGATTCCCGGCTCAGTCTGCATCAGAGTATACCGCTCGGGCCGTCTCAGCCCCAGGAACGGACGCCGCTTGCGGGCCACCGCGGTCTGAGAAAGATCGATGTCGGCAATGATCAGTCGCTCTTGGCCGTCGGCCTCGCTGATGACGTTGCCGTACGAATCCACTACTACTGATCGGCCGGCGAACGTCACGTCGCCCTCCTCGCCGACCCGGTTGCACATGACGATGGTCACCTGGTTCTGCATAAGGAGGAGGCCGGCAAGGATCTCGGCATCCTCAACCTGGCCACCACGCTCGGCCAGACGGTGGGGCCCTCCATCACCTCGGCGGTCAAGACCGTGACCGGCACCTTTACCGCGGCATTTGCCATATCCATCGTCATGGCCCTGTGCGCGGCCGGCTTCGTGCTGAGCCTTCGAAAAGTGCGATAGCCGTGACGGCTTGGATGAGATTCGAGAACTCCGTTCTGATCATGCCTTGCCACCCATCATGTCAATCGTGCGCCCGTCACCTGTATTTGTCGCGAGTCGAACTGTCGCAACGCGTCGCCTATCGATGCGAGCGATGCTGCCGGAACATACAGCCGACACGCCATCGAACAAATGTTTGAGCATATTGATAGATTGCCGGTACTGCCGAGATTCTGGAACGCTATCTGCCGAGTCTCAAGCTGCTCAATGACTATGACACGGGCAATGCCTCCCAAGGGCGACGACGACGCCCTGCTCGTGGAAGGCAACGCCTTGACGGCAATGGCGCTGATGATCGCGCTATCCGCGCCCGCCGAGAAGGACACGATGATCGCGTTGGTCGAGAACTTCCTCATACGCCATGAGGTAACGGAGAGAGCACACACCACGCATCAGCAAGTTCGACGACATTCTAGACCACCGTGACCATGACAGTCTCCTGCGCTTGTGCGTCACCGAGGCCACGCTGCCGCACAAGCGCCGAGGCACGAACCCGGCCATCACACCAACGGTTCGCGTGCACGCAGTTCGCAGATGGTGCCGGTCTCCTTGCGCACCCATTCGGCTGCTTGCAACGCGGCGATGTTCCATAATGCGCACGGCACTCCGCCTAGGTCCGGGTGCGCTCCCCAGAACGTGAGGTCATCGACGTATGCGGTGATGACCGACCCCTCCGTGACGGGCATGATCGTGTGATACAAACGATCCGCCAACGTCGCCACGAATTCATTGGCCATCGCGAACGTATCGATGAGATGCTGTTCGGCGGTCACCGGCGGGCCGACCAACTCCCAGGCTTCGACGTCCGTCGCGCTCCAACGCGCAGCCTCGCCTTCCACTTCACGCTGCAATGAGACGAACAGCCTGGCGAACTCATCCGAGGTCAGTCCCGTGACCCGGCGTCGGGTCGACAATTCAATCGGAGTCATCAGCTACCGTTCCTTTCGTTTCACCCACCCATACCATTATCGTCGAAAACAGCAGGCCCGGACTGACTGTAAGGTGATTGAGCAGCTGGACATCAGCTTCGGTTCTTGAATCACAGCGGCTTGACGAAATCCTCGCCGTTGAAACAGCCGGCGATGGCGTTGCATTCGACGACGAGTCGCGGATCGATGGCGAGCGTATGATATGAATCTTCGATCACCGTCTCATGCTCGATGAGCTCGGCGCGACCGCCATGCGCGGCGACAAATCGCCTGATCACCTCATACTTGCCGTTCATAGCCGTCTGCCGTCTTGTTTGCCATTGAGTCCAACAGTCGCACGACCTTGAAATGCTCGAACACCACAAGAGAGTCATCGTTCAGCGGAAAATCCGGGTCAGCGAACTCGTTGCGGTATTCCGGCGCGTTCCAGAAGGACTCGTGGGTATGCCTCCACGCGGCAGCCGTGGTGTCGCCCTCGCCCTCATCGATGGCGTGCCGGTCGGTGATCTTCCCAAGCGGAATAACATCAACCGCGGTGGTGACGAGTATGGCCACCGGCCGTTCACTGGAATCCACCAGTGCCGAGCGTTCGCCGACCTGCGGCAGCGGTTCATCATCCTCTTCGTATTCAATCATCAATGCGGCGGTCGCGGTCTTCGTTCCGGCAAGAATGAGCCCTACCAGACGGTCACGTTCAGGTCCGGGGAACATGAATTCCGCCTTGGGCAGGTTCCCTGGTTCGGGTGCCGTGCTGATGCGTGTATAGTATTCCAGCCCATCCTCGTGATCGATGCGAGCCCCGCAATGCTGCTGCACCGCAAGACTCGCCCGGTTGTCCTTATGAACGCTCAGGTACGCCTCGTCAATGCCGAGCTCACGCGCCTTGTCGAGCGTGAGCCGCAAGCCGACTGTGGCATATCCACGGCCGCGATATTGAGGGGCGATGCCATAGCCTATATGCCCGGCTCCGACACGCAGATTGTCGTTCAGGCGATGCCGCAAATTGAAGATTCCCACATACGCACCCTCATCATTGATGAGAACGTACTTGCTGCTCGGCACCCAGCCAGGCTGCAGACCGATGCCACGCGATTGTTCTTCAAGCTCATGCACATACACGGCGAACCGCTCGCGGTCCATGCCGGCCGCCTGGTTCTCGAACCCGTTCTCGTCCGCCGGAAACTCAGAGAACAGCTCAAACGTCCGCTCCGGATCCGACCGCCACACTTCCGTCAACCGCATTCTCGCCCTTTCGTTTCCGCCATACTAGCCCACCCGGATAACAGGGTGCGGACGTTTTCTTGGAGACTGGGCGAAAGGATATCATATGTCCGTTGCCGGGCGGCATGCGGCGGAAGCGGGACGCCGAACTGTTCGGCGCGGGCGCCGGCCTGCGGCGCCTGTCGGGCAGGGAGAAGACCCTGTTGATCGACCGGCTGAGGCCGGCGTGTTCGCTCGGCTCGATGACATGCTTGCCCGGCATCGCGCCGGGCGGCCGAGGCGTTCGCCGCTTCCGAGGGCGGGTACGGGTACCGCAGGGTCAAGGCCATGCCCCGAGCCCGCGTCTCGGAGAAGGTGCTCCGCAGCCCCGTGCCATAACCTGCACCGTCCAAGCCGGCGAAAACCACACCATCATCACCATCGATAACACCACCAGACCTCCAGAAAACGCCGCGGACGCAGAGGACCTGATTCAGCCGTTCCACCGCGGCGACGACACCCGCATGGCCAACAGGCCCGGGCACGGACTCGGCCTGTCCATCGCCAAGGCATGCACCGACGCCATGCAGGCCACGCTCGCCGTCAGCAGGCCCTCACCCGGTACCTTCCGAGCCGAAATCAAGCTACCGAACAGGCCGACGCAGCGCCATTGCCCGCAGCAGAAGGAACATGGACACCGCCCTCATGCCGGGCAATAGGCATAATCCTCCTCATTCAGCCCCGTTTGCATCTTCCCCGCGACGTGTGTGGCGGTCGCAATTAGACATTCTCGGCGCACAGATTCTTATCATAGACTGGACGAATGTGTAAAAGATTCGCGCTCGATCTGGATTGGGACGCCATCGCGGCGCAATTCTCGGTGGCCGAGGAAGACGTGCGCGGCGACGTTCTCCCCCGCCCCTCGTACAACATCGCCCCAACGCAGAACATCGCCGTCATCGCGCAGGGCAAAGACGGGCATCGACTCCTGACCGGCGCATACTGGTCGCTGATTCCCAGCTGGAGTTCTGGCAAGACCCTGCCCTACCCCACCTACAACGCGCGAGTGGAATCCGCTCACGTCAAATCCACCTTCGCGGAATCGACCCGCTCCCGGCGCACGATCATTCCGGCGTCGGGGTATTACGAGTGGAAGGGGCGGCGCCCGTTCTATTTCAGCCCGGAAATGGAATCGACGGCACTTGCGATGGCCGGGCTGTATTCGTGGCGGCGGCCTTCCGCGGCATCCCTATGGCAGCTGACGGCGACGATTCTCACGTGCCCTGCGGTGGATGGGCCGGCGACGGTGCATGACCGTATGCCGCTGCTGGTGCCGGCCGGTATGACGTCCGAGTGGCTGGATCCTTCAATCGACGGCGCCCGTCTGCTCGCGCCGATGCGCAAGGCCGGTGCCGAGCTGTCCGCGCGGCTGCATTTCCATGAGGTCGCTCCGCCGGAGGGCGACGGGCCGAGCCTGATCCGTCCAATCAACCGCGAGGAGCCCATGCGGCTGTTCTAGTTCTGCCGCAGATCGGCGCTTCTTCCCCGATACGGTTGAGCGCACGGCCGGCACGGGCAGCCTCCGCCGACAGGCTGAGCCGCGGCGGACGACGGAGCCGCGTGTAGACGAACGCAACAGGCGTTTGCGTCCTTAAGTGCGCGCCGAAACGACGACCGTGCGCACTTAGGGACGCAAACAGGGCCATCTGCGTTGCTATGTGCGCGCACTTGCCGGTTCGGCGCGCACTTAGGAACGCAAACGCACGGAAACCGCGACTCATCGTCGACAGCCCAAGCCGACTCCGCCATTTTCACCGACCCAGCCGGCCCAACCAACCCGTCATCTCCCACCAGCCCGACCAACGGTGGGCATATACCCTGAGCACAGGAACATTCGGTGAACGCCAACGGAGGGGGCATGGACGTGTCGGACGTCATCGCGCGGCGGGAGTTCATGCCGACGTACATCTGGCTGGATGTGGCGTTTCTGATTGGTTTCGCGGCGTTGCTGGTGTGGCGTCGCAAATACATGATGCTGCCGGTCGGGCTGGTGATGGGCGGCGTGTATTTCGCCCGTGGACTATGGCGCGTTCAATCTGCTGACGCATTCACGTTCGATCAGCGGCGGCAGCATGTTCTGGGTGCTGCTGTGGATGAGCGTAAGTTATGGGTTCACGAACTTCTCATGGCTGTGGTTGTGGCTGAGCCGCGACCGCCATCTGGCGGAATGGGCGATGCTGATTCTCGTCTGGTGGTTCTGCTGCCCGTTGATGTCGCAGACGTTTACGGCCCGGTTCGCGTCCGGCATGCAGCCGATTGTCATCCAACGCACGACCGGCGCGTACCACGGGTGGATGGCCGTCATCCTGTCGCGCAGGCGTATGGTCGGTCATGCGGTGTGCCGCCGATTGGCATGGATACCTGCCGATCAGGCTCGGGACCGTCGAAGATATCCGAAACACCTGATGTACGAACGTACCGGCATCAGCCCGACGCTGTTGTACAGTCGTACAACAATCGTTCGCACCGCCTGTCAGCGATGGTTTTCGAACCATCCCGCCCAGTCGACGACGGCCTCGATGTTGTTGCCGTCCGGATCCAGCACGAATGCGGAATAGTACCCCGGATGATACGGGCGCGGTCCCGGAGTGCCGTTGTCTCGGCCGCCGACGGCGAGTGCCGCGGCATGGAAACCCCGCACGGCCTCACGGTTCGGGGCGAGGAACGCGATATGCGTGGGCGGCGGCGCGAGCGCGGCATCATCCAGCGCAGACACGTAGAAGTCGGAGTGCGGCGTCCCGTCATCCACGCCGAAACCCAACGTGGGCTCGTGGTGGGCCTTGACGATGTAGCCGAGTGGCGCGAGCGCATGCTCGTAGAACGCGATGCTGCGTCCGACGTCCCGCACATGCAATGTGATGTGATCCAACATACCTGCCACTGTACGCGCAGCATAAGCCACATGACAGCAGCATTCTATCCGCTTGTTATCCGATATCATCCGCCCAAAGTCCCATCTCGGGCGAAGCAAATGGGACTTTGGGCGGATGATGGGGCACTTCGCGGGATGGCCGGAACGGCGGAAGACACGACGGCCATGGCAACGGGCACGGCAAACGGCCACGGCAGGCAGGCACGCGGCAGCCACGGAACATGCTTCTCGCCACGCCCCGCACAAATCATCCTGCGGGATGCCACGGCATCGCAGCATCATATGGCACGATAGACACGTAACGACACGCAAAACAGATACACTGCGCGGAAACGACTCTGGAGGTGAGCAGATGGCCGGACGACGAACGACTCGGCGAACGCGATCAGTCTCGCCTCGTGATGGGCAACCGCCGATCCGGCATGAGCTGTCGCCGACATGGCACGCACGACCCGCCGCGCGTCGGGAACGGCCGCGTCACGGCATGCGACGGACCGTGATCATCGTCGCGGTGATGCTGTGCGCGGCCATCGCCTTGTTCGCCTCGATTCCACGACTGATGCGCTTCGTATGGCCCTCTTCCGGCCCTGAACCACGCCGGGCGTCGGACGCCTACTGCTCCGCGACGCTGTCTTCCGGCGACAACAAGGAAATGCTGTCCGTTGAACAGGCATTGAACGCCGAAATCATCACGAGAGCGGCAGTCAAACGGGGCCTGCCCGATCATGCCGCGACCGTCGCCATCGCCACGGCGATGCAGGAGACGCGGCTGATGAACCTGAGCTACGGCGACCGGGATTCCGTGGGATTGTTCCAGCAGCGTCCCAGTCAGGGGTGGGGCACGAAAGAGCAGCTGATGGACGAGACGTATGCGGCGAACAGGTTCTACGACGAGCTGGTCAAGGTGCCGAACTGGCAGTCCGTCCCCGTCGAGGACGCGGCGCAGTCGGTGCAGCGTTCGCAATATCCGGATAGGTACGCCGACTGGACCAGTCTTGCGCGGACATGGGCGGCGGGTCTGACCGGCGAGACCGGCGCGGGTGTCGCGTGCGCGCTGGAGCCGGCGCAGCCTTCGGACGCGGACATGGATGGTCTGACCAGTGATTTCCGCAACGAATTCCCAACCGTCATGGTATCGCAGCCGTCGAGTCTGGAGCCTTCCTCGAAGACGCAGGACGACGGCGGCGACAAGACCGCCGACAATTCCGCGGCCAATGACGGCTCGGGCAAGACCACGTCCAAGACACTGACGTTCACAATGTCGGCCGGAACCGACACCGAAAACGGAAAAAGGCTATGCCGCCAAGCGACGGCCTGGCTGGTGGTCCATGCACGGCGCTACGGCATCGATTCGTTGCGCGCGAACGGCATGCGCTGGAACCGCACGGACGGCGTGTGGGCCGGCACCGAGACCGGAGATCTCACTATCACGGCGACGCTGGCCTGATTCCGGCCGCTGTCATGACATCCACACCCGCCGCCCGGCTGGTATAAGACGCCTGGTTCCATCTCACGGACAGCGCGCACAGTCAACCCGCGCGTGCAGCTCATTCGCGCATCGCCGGCGAGCCCGGCAAAGCGAGACGCTGCGCGACACGCCCGAATTGCGTAGCAGAACTGCAAGCACGCATCCCGGAAAACGGCCTTGTTCCGTCATTCCCGCAGAACATGTAAGACAGTCCTGCTACACAATTCGGGCGTGTCGCACGATGAACCCCGTCAGTCACTCACTCAGCGACCCGATTTCGCCGCGCGGATCTCATCATAGGCACCGATCGGAACGGTCATCAGACCGCCGACCACGAACAGCAGACGTGCATCGACCACATCTGTGAGTGGGCTGAACACGAGCATGCCCGCAGGCATTCCGAATGCCAAGACCGAGGTCAGCAGACCCAATACTCGCCCCTGCATGGACACGTCGCTCTCCTTTTGCATGAGCGTGTGTACGTGGGCGCGGCAAGTCTGTCAGCGGAATTGGAGAGCACGACGAAACCGAAATCGATGTGGCGCGCAGGGCGTCATCCGAGCTCTCCCCCGGACGACGAAGACGGGCATCATCCAAACGAATCAGCGCGACGAAGCCTATGCCGACAATCGCCGTGGACACGTCGACGAGCATGATCATCCACAATGGCATCAGGTTGACGAGGGCTGCGGCGATTGCAGGAGAGGCGATGCTGATCGCCGTCTGCAACGTACCGTTAATCGCATTGACGCGCAGCAACCACACCTCCGGAGCGATCTGCGGGATGAACGATTGCACGGCCGGGGTCTGGATTCCGCCGCCTGCCGAACGTATGACCAGAACGACAAGAATCAGCCCGGTATCACCCCAGCCGACGGCCATACTTGCCGACAGGCATATGGTCACGGCCGCGATGACGGCATCGGGAAGCATGACCAACAGTTTGCGGTTCCATCTGTCAGCCCAGACACCCCCGAACACGGAGACGATTGCCTGCGGCAGGGCGGCGGCGACCATCGCTCCGGTCATGACCATGCCGGAGTTCGACCGCAAGACCAGGTACCAGAAAATAGCGTATTGCACGACGCTGGAGCCGAACAGCGACAGCGTCTGTCCGACGGTCTGCCGTCCGATACGATGCATCACAGGGAGGGCCGTCCATGTCGTTCTTGTTCCGACGCCGCGATCCTGGATCACGGCATGTCTACCGCTACGGGCCGCTGCGCATCACGTGCGTCGACAGGGACGTGCCGATCGACGTGCGCGTCAACGCCCATCTGATGTACAAGACCGTGCTCTCTTGGGAGGACAAGGCCCGATGCGCCACGCCGTTCGACATGATCGCCCGTGATCTCGGCGAGTTCTGACTACTCGACCAGTGGTCCACGGTAGGCCTGCACGGCTGGACCCGTTCGCCGCTCAATTACGGTTCGAGCAGCACCATCCTGCGACTGTTCACCAGCGCATTCTTCCATGCCGCCCATGCCCGCAGGCCACGGCATGTCCAGCTGCTCGATGAGCACCGACACGCCGTCCGCCACCGGGCGCAGCCCGTCGCCGATAGACTGGAGCGATGGGCAAATCGAAGAACAAACCGCCGTTGCGCGCACGCTGGAAGACCATGGAAGCCGCCATAGGCATGGAGATCCGGGAGCACAAAAGCTCGTTCGCGGTGTATGTCGTGCTGCGCGTGCTGGTGATCGCTGTCGCGGTGCTGGAGTTCTTCAACGGCAACTATGAGGCCGTGTTCCTGTGCATCCTGACGTTGCTGTTGTTGCTGGCGCCCGCGTTCGTCCAAGTACGGTTCCGCATCGAACTGCCGTCCGCGCTTGAGATCATCGTATTGGTGTTCGTGTTCGCGGCTGAGATCCTGGGCGAGATCAGCTCGTTCTATGAGATCTTCCCGTTCTGGGACACGGTGCTGCACACGATGAACGGCTTCCTCGCGGCCGCCATCGGCTTTTCGCTGGTCGACCTGCTCAATCGTTCGGACCGTGTGAAGTTCGAGCTGTCGCCGCTGTACCTGGCGATTGTGTCGTTCTGCTTCTCGATGACGATCGGCGTGGTCTGGGAGTTCTTCGAATTCTCGATGGACATGCTGTTCGGATTCGACATGCAGAAGGACGCCGTCGTGCATTCGATCAGCTCAGTGATGCTCGATCCGGCCCACGCCAATCACGCCGTTCATATCAACGACATCACGCAGGTGGCGGTCAATGGGCGCGACCTCGGCCTTGGCGGCTATCTTGACATCGGCCTGATCGACACGATGGAGGATCTCATCGTCAATTTCATCGGCGCGGTCGTGTTCTCCGTCATCGGGTTCATCTATGTGAGGAACCGCGGCAAGGGCGTTTCCGTCATCAGCCGGTTCGTACCCCGACGCAAATCCCACGACCGCGATTACCTGCGGCTTGCGGGCGGCGACGGCGATGCGTCACTCGCGCCGGGAGCGCAGGCTCATCAGGCGCAACGCCAGTCCCAGCACGATCCACACCACCACGATCACCCATGATGCGGGTTTGAGCGCGGCCGGGGAGAACGGCAACACCTGCAATCCTATGATGACGAGCCCGGCCGCGATGGCGAGCACGATGTTCGCCGTCTTCGGCTTGCCGGTCTTGCGGTCGATGGACGCGAAGCTCTTGGGCAGGTAGCCCCGCCCTCGCGACTGGGCGGATTGTGTGTTCGTCTACGCGCTCGCAGGCCTGATCGGCACCGTGCACGAGACCATCCGGGCATACCTGGCCAAAGGCATGTTCGAGTACCGCAACGGATCGATCCTCACCCCCTTCAACTACGTGTACGGTCTCCGCGTTGGCCATCGTCATCGCGCTGCGCCGTATCGACCGGGGGTGGAAGGTCGTGCTGGTCGGCGGTCTCGCCGGCGGCATGCTGGAGTTCGCGATGAGTCTGATCCAACAGTATCTGCTGGGCAGCCGGTCATGGAACTATGCGAACGAGCCGCTGAACATCGGCGGGCGCACCACCGTCCCGTTCATGCTGTTCCGGGGGCTGTTGTGCTATCTGATCGTCCGTTTCATCCTACCGCTCGTCCTGTGGCTCGTGCATCTCATCGACGACACGTGGCACACGCGGCTCGCGAACATGCGCGTGTGAGAGCCACCGCGGGTCGAGCGGCACCATATATCGGCCGCAGGCTCGTTCGGCGGTGATGGCTCATGGGCGTCACGCCAGGCTGGCGCCCAGTTGACGGATGCCTTCGAGTTGGGCCGCGGCGGCCTTACGCTTGTCGGACGAATCGTCGCCCATGGACAGGTTGTCGACGTACACCAGCTCGACGTCCTTCACCCCGCAGTACTTGGCGAAGGTCTGCCGGCAGATCTGATTGTCCAACGACTCGCCGATGCCATCGGACTCATACCATTGCCGCGAGCCGCCGGTCAGCATGATGACCCGCACCGTCTTGTCCGCGAGCGCGCCGGGGGTGCCGTCCGGATGATAGGCGAACCCACGGCAGATCACGCGGTCGAACAGTCCCTTGACCATCGCCGGCATCGTATACCAGTAGATCGGGAACACCAGGGCGATTACATCCGCCTGAGCGAGCCGGCGCTGGATAGGCACGACGTCCTCGGGCATCGGGGCATGGCCGAGATAATGGGCCCGGTCGGCCGCAGAATACACGGGATTGAATCCTTCATCGTACAGGTCCAGCACGTCCGCCGACGCGCCGCGCTCGACGGCGCCCGCCGCGAATGCCGCACCCACGGCATCCGTCATGCTGTCCTTTTCGGGGTTGCTGGTGATGACAAGTATGTTGTTGCTCATGATTCCATTGTCCCGGAAAGCTGGACCGACGACGCGGCGAGCGACGTCAGATCAAGTCGTACGGCATCTGTCTGCGGACCAGCCAGAACACGCCCATGACCAATATCACCGCGCCCGCCCACGGAACGCGCCCGCAGAACACCACGCAGCATATCGCGGCGAACCGCGCCGCATAGAACGCCACGCGGCGAGCGCCGCTCCTCGGCGTGGTCTCGCAGGTCATATGCGTGTAGCTGCCGCCGAGAGTGCGGCCTTGTCTGAACCACGGAATCACCCATTCGAACAGCACCAGCATGACCAGCATCGCGATGTCCCCGAACCCGAGCGGGCCGAGCAGCCGCATCCGCTGCACGTCGGCGCCAGGACGGCCCGAAACCATCGTGACCAGCACCATCGCGGCGACGCCCACAGGGGTCGCGCACACCACGACCAGTCCCATGTCGATGAGGAATGCCACGAAACGACGCACGAACCCCGGCCGGGTGACCGTCTGCATATCCGTGCGCCGCGGCGGGAACAGCCGGTCGAACAGCATGGCGCAACCGTATCCGATCACGGCGCCCGACGTGTTCCATATCAGATCGTCCACGTCAAACAGACGATACGAGCAGGGAAACACACCCATCACCCCCGTCAACTGCATCGTCTCGACAAGCAGCGACGCGAGAAAGCCGACCGGCAGGGCGACCGCGAATTTCCAGCGGAACACCCGTTTCATGATGAAGCCGAGAGGGACGAAGAACACCACGTTCATCACGATCTGCAGGATTGCCGTCAGCCCGTCGGCGCGGATATCACCGATGAACTGCAGCGGATTGAGCTGCGGATGCAGATGGTGGGTGGCGCAGTACGCTGCGGGATCGTCCGGCATCGGATACAGCGTGAAGCACAGCAGGCCGATCAGATACAGCACCGTCACGTACGCCGACAGCGCCGCACCGAAGCCGAGCCGGTTGTCCCGGTGGTACAGCATGGCCAGAACGGGCACGGTCACGATGAACGACACCAGCGGCCATAACGCCACCGACATCATGAACGGCGCAGAAAAGCTCTCGAAGAATCCCATATCGTCTGCTCCTCCCCTGTTGGTTTCACTGTAGCCGAGTCGCAGGCCGCCGGGCCATCCGCCATGAGACCGATATGGACGGCGAGCGCTTCGGCCACGACGGGCGGCATTCATCCTCAGGAAGGAGAAGAGAACCGCAGAAAAGGGAAGCACGGGAAACGCAGCGAGGGCCGGGCGGGGCCCGGGCGGGTGTCCTCCTCGGCCCCGGCGCCCCATATTGTGACGACCGGCCCGGGTTCTAAATAGAAGTGCAACACCTTGTCTAGGGTTGGAAGTGTTCAGTTT
>ERZ772871.646-NODE-646-length-28727-cov-94.7221_pt1 | contig 28727 bp, 26 predicted proteins | sample MGYA00511899_ERZ772871 | MGnify/ENA primary metagenome ERZ772871 (study PRJEB29015, sample SAMEA2737693) | human gut metagenome | biome: human gut; feature: human-associated habitat; material: faeces | place: China | collected 2012 ... | reverse complement strand
AGTTTATGATGCTTGGTGATGCGGAATTAAGCAGAAGATTCTCCATGCAGGATGAGGCAGAGCAGAAAGCAAAGATTGACAGGGAGCACGCAAATGAGCTGGAGTATGTTGATGAATCACAGAAGTCTGATGCTACTGACAGTGTCAATGCATCTAATGGAAGTGCCGGTGCTAAGCCTGTAAGGAATCCTGAGAGGGAAAAGCCTAAGTGGGAGGATACAATCACAAATCGAATGCTGCACTGGTCATATACACCGGAGCAGAAAGAGGAAGTGAAGAAGGCACTTGCGGCAGGAGTTCCGAAGGCAACGATTCTTACTTACTTTTATCCGGAGGTAACTGTGGAGAAGATGAGTTCCTATCGGAAGAAGCAGTAAATGTTATCGCATAGGCACATTGACCATGTTATAATATCTTTATAAAGAAGTTGTTGAATGAAAAGAAAGGAAAATGGGATATGTATTTACCATTGGCATATGTTGAAAAATACAGTATATTAACAGACCAGTATTGTAGTAAAGAGTATTCTGATTGCGAACCACAAATTTTGTTAGAAATGATTTCTGATAATAGATGGGGATATTCAGATTATGAAGGACCAAACAAAGAAAGGTATTCTTATACATTAGAAATGATGGGAAATAATTATTTTGCAATGCATAGAATATCTGCTTGCTTTGCGGTAGCTGGTTTCTCAGGAGTGTGGAAATATAATAAAGTTGTGTATGAGCCGGATCAAGAATTTTCTAAGGCTCTTATTGGAACAAAAACATTAAGGGTTTACCCTGAAATGTTAAAGCATATCCCATTCAATACTTTTTATTTGGATTTTTCAAAGAATGCTCTTTTCGAATATGAAGGATTTTTCGTGAATGTTAAAGTATACAGTGAGGGAACAATAAAAATAATGACGCTTCCGGCAGAAAAAAATTATTCTAATATACCTGTAAACGAGAATGAAAGCAATAATGTACCTTCTGCATATATGGATTCATTTGTGTTAAAACAAAGTGATTATAATACAGATAATGGAATGTTATACTTTGATTATGACTTAAATAAAGATTTTATAATGACTTCAGACAGTTATAGAACACAGTGGTTTATTGGAGGGGTTAGTTATTATAGAGAATTCATATTGCAATTTTTAATGTATTTATCATCTAAAGAACCTGACATAGTTGAAAGTGTAGATACCATTAACACGTATAGACCATCTAATACTCTAAAGAATAAATATTCAGAAATAAGAAAATGGGATGTCGGTTGTAGATATGGAGATAAAATACGCTTGTATGAAAAAAGAAATACAATGCGATATGAAGTTGCTAATATTGAAGGACAAAACTCGAAAAGACCTCATATTCGAAAAGCACATTGGGAAAGATATCATATTGGAAAAGGAAGAAGTAAGATTGTTACAAAATGGATTGAACCTGTTTTTGTTAATGGTAATAGTGAAGATATTATAGCAATTATTCATGGGGTAACAAATAAAGATGCAGATTGTTCCTCAGGAGAAGAGTTAATAAAAAAGTATTTAAAATCAAAAAATATATTATTTTATAAAGAGTATTATATTAGGGAAATCAGAAGAAGATTTGATTTTAAAATAGAAATTGCAGATAAGATTATGTTTATTGAATTTGATGGGGAGCAGCATTTTAAATCTATTAATCGATGGAAAGGGAAAAAAGGCTATTTAGAAAGGCGTGCAGCAGATTCAGAAAAGAACCTATATTGTAAGACAAATGAAATTCCTTTATTACGAATACGTTTTGATCAAGCATATCTGATACCAGATATGATAGATGATTTTATAAAAAATACTGCTAAGTATAATGATTATTTAAATACTTACCTATCAAATGAAGCATATTATGAAATATGTGAATAATACAAAGTACAGCACTTTAGCCAATAAGGTTAAAGTGCTTTTTTGCGCCTTGAAAGGAGGTGGTTACAGCTAAACACATCGGGGAAAAACCGATTTAATCATTACAACAGGCATTGCCTGATCATATAGAGTGACTTTTAACAACAGCCAGTTAGGGATTATCCCTGCTGGCTTATTTTTTTATCAAAAAGGAGATACACAACATGAGAAAAGAACAGATTATTACAACTAACAACAATCAGATGGAGGAGAAAGGCATGAAGAACAGATTCATTCACTTTAAAAAGAGATTCGTTCCGGCATTATCCGGGGCACTTATGGGAGTAATGCTTATGAGCACTACTTGTTTTGCAGCAGGTACAGGTACTTCCGCAGTAACACAGCCGCTTGAGAATTTAAAGACACTTATCATTGCAGTCATTGGTGCGGTTGGTGTCATTATTCTTGCAAAGAATGTTATGGAGTTCGCACAAGCCTACCAGCAGCAGGATTCATCTACCATGAACTCCGCTCTGAAAGGAATTGTGGCAGGTGTCATGATGGCTGGTATTTCAACAGTTCTGACATTCTTAGGCTTCTAAGATTAGGGAAATGCATTTCCCCTTTTAGTAAAAGGAAAGAGGTGAATAACAAGTATGGATATTTTTAAGCTTGGAGACAAGATCCTTGCACTTCTTGAGGCGGTGTTTGGGTTTTGGAACAATCAGATATCCCTGGTCTTTGCAATGCTTGGACAGTCACCGGTCAGTTTCAAGGGCGGAGGTCCTTGGGCAGTTATTGAGGGTATTGAGCCGGTCTTTGTAGCGGTCGGTTCATCCCTCGTTGTGCTGTTCTTTGTTATCGGTTTCTGCTCGGAAAGCATAGATGTAAAAGATGAGATGAGGTTTGAATCAATCCTGCGTATGCTTATCCGACTGGGACTTGCAGAATGGTTTGTTGCAAATAATGTCACGATCATGAAAGCATTTTTTACTTCCATAGGAAATCTGGTAGGACTTATATCTGCCGGGACAACGACGCAGCTTGCCATTGACAGTACACAGGCAGACATCATTAAGGGACTCGGATTTGGTGAGAGTCTGGTAATGCTGATACTTACAGCTTTGCTTGCAATCATCATTATTATCTGTGGATTTTTTATCATTTACACAGTGTATTTCAGGTTCTTAAAGATTCTGATTATTGTGCCGCTTGGAGCGATTGCATGTTCTACGATGGCAGGAAACAGGATGGTAAGTCATACAATGTCAACTTACTGCAAGTATTTCCTGTCGTGTGTGTTTGAAGCAGTAACAATGGCTCTGGCTATCGTGGTATGTAACGCATTTATCAATGCAGGACTGCCATCATTTACAGGAAGCTATGCAGACTGGGCGCAGACACTTATTTATCTGTGTGAGATGACATTCACAATAGCGATGACTGTCGGAAGTGTGAAAGGTGCACAGACACTTACAAGCAAGGCATTTGGATTATAGAAGGGAGGCTGGAACATGGAGAATGAAAACAGACAGGTGACTTACAACTCAAGTTATACAGGAGATACACCAGTGACACTGGATATCCAGCAGTATATGAATAATAAAGCAATGTATATCGGACTTATGTGCAATGAGGATGGGCAGGAAGAACCTTTTGGTGATGTGACAGTGAATTTATCAGTTGCAGCACCGAATTATTGTGGATATCTGAATGTAAATGATATGTCGGATATAGAGAAGTTTATCACAGACAATGATCTGGGTGAGTTTACAGGATTCACACAGAGAAGCGGTTTTTGCGAATATCCTCTTTATCTGTTTAATGTAGACAGGTTAAGAGAACTCTGTCCGGATGGAATGTCAATGTATGAGGCAAATATCGGAATGGTACGAAAGCCGGAAACAAAGGATTTAGCAAGATAGGAGGCATGAACAGTGGTTATTGAGATTAACAAGGATATTGACCGCTATCAGGAATCAGTGGCAATGGGACTTACAGCAAGACAGCTTATATTTTCCATTGCCAGTGTAGCAGTTGGCGGAGGTCTTGTACTTCTTCTTTATAAGTATATTGGACTGACAGGAGCAGCTTATGTTGCCATTCCATGTGTAGCACCGATTGCCCTTGGTGGATTCTATTCATTTAACGGCATGAATTTTTACGAGTATATGGGAAAGAAGCTGCATTTTATGTTTGGTAACAAGGCACTTACCTATGTATCAACAGAAGGAGAGCCAGCTATCAAGACATTTGAACTTGAGCAGACAGGACAGGTAAAGAAGAAAGGAAAAAAGATACAGGACATTGAACCTCAGACAAATGAGTCTGTTGTAAAGAAACAGTAGGAGTTTGAAGCAATGAAGAAAAAGACCAGAAATATGCTGCTTGGTCTTGTTGCAGTAATTGTTGCAGCAGTAGCAGGCATTGTAGCGTATAAGGCAATGCATTAGATAAAGAGTATCTGACCGGAAGGTCGGGAACACAGCCCGCAGGGGGAAGTTCCCGGCGGGCTTTCATTATTAAGAAAGCGAGGTTAGAGACAATGGGTTTATTTACAGACGGATTCAAGCTCTTGAAGAAGGCGAGTGAGCCTTTATACAAGACACCGAAATCCATTCAGGAAACCATAGAGATTATGGCGATTGCTGAAAACGGTATTTTTGAAGTAAGCAGGAATAAGTATTCCAAGTGCTACCGCTTTCAGGACATCAATTACACAACAGCGACGGAGGATGAGCAGATTGGCATATTCGAGCGATATTGCAAGTTCTTAAATTCGCTGGACTGTAACTATAAGATTACGATCAATAATAAGAACAAAAACATGGATGATCTCCGTGACAAGGTTCTTATCACAGAAAGAGAGGATGGCTTCAATAATTACCGCAGAATCTACAATGACATCATCGAGGAGAAGATTATTGAGGGCAGACAGGGGATTGAACAGGAGAGATACCTGACAATCACAATCGAGAGAAAGAATTTCGAGGAGGCAAAGGCACAGTTTGCCACACTGGAAGCTACGATTCATAAGGCTTTCATTGAGCTTGGTGTGGAGATTGTACCGCTTAGTGGCAATGAGAGATTAAAGGTGCTCTATGATTATTACCATCTTGGTGACGAGGGCAGCTTTGATTTTGATATTAAGAAAGCGAAGAAAGTTGGGGCAGATTTCAGAAATGATTTGTGTAATGGAATGGTAAAGTATTTCCCAGATCATTTCGAGGATGAGAGTAAATATTGCAGGGCACTTTTCATCAAGAAATATCCCAGCAGTTTATCTGACAGATTCATTAATGAGATTACTTCACTTCCGGTACACTCAATCACAAGTATAGATGTTGTGCCTGTGCCTAAGGATCTGACGACCAAGGTACTTCAGAAGAAATATCTTGGTATTGAATCGGATATTATCAAGCAGCAGAGAGTCCGCAATAAGAATAATGACTTTTCTACGGAAATCTCATATGCAAAGAGGACGGAGAAAAAGGAAATTGAGGCTATCATGGATGATGTCCGTGAGAATGACCAGTGCCTTTTCTTTGTTGGAGTAACAATTATCCTTATGGCTGAGAGTAAGAAAGAGCTTGAGAGTGTATGCGAGACAGTAGAGACTATCGGAAAGCGTAACAGCTGCACGATTGATACACACTACTTGAAGCAGAGAGAAGCACTTAATACAGCACTTCCGATTGGTGTAAGGCAGGTGGAGACAATGCGTACACTTCTTACACAGTCACTTGCAGTGCTTATGCCATTCAATGTGCAGGAGCTTAATGACGGCACAGGTAATTATTATGGTATTAACCAGATAAGCAAAAATGTGAATATCGGAAATCGTAAGAAACTAATTAACGGAAATGGATTTGTTTTCGGAGTACCCGGTTCTGGTAAATCATTCTTCTGTAAGATGGAAATGGGTAGTGTATTCTTATCGGGTGATGATGAGATTATTGTCATTGATCCAATGAATGAATACTTTGATATTGCAGAAACCTATGGCGGAACTGTGGTAAATATGTCCACTTATACGGACAATTATGTGAATCCGCTGGAGATGGATGTATGGAGCCTTGATCCGAATGATTCTAAGGGAATGGTAAGGGAAAAGGGCGAGTTTATGCTTGGTCTTTGTGAGCAGTGTATCGGAGACAGCCTTAATTCACGTCAGAAGTCAATCATAGACCGATGCGTAAGAAAGCTGTATATCGACATTGCAAGAAGCAAAGAGAAGTATATTCCTGTTATGAGTGACTTTTACGATATCCTGATGGCACAGCCAGAGGAGGAAGCTAAGGATATTGCGTTATCATTGGAGCTTTTTGTCAATGGTTCACTTAATATTTTCAATCACCAGACAAATGTGGATGTAGATAACAGATTTACAGTATATGGTATCAGGGATTTAGGTACAGAACTTAGTCCTATCACAATGCTTGTCATGATGGAATCTATTCAGAACAGAATCGTGGAGAATGGAAAGAGCGGCAAGGCAACTTGGCTTTATATTGATGAGTTCCATGTTCTGCTTAATTCCGAGTATTCTGCTAAATACTTACAGCAGCTTTGGAAAAAAGTTAGGAAGCAGGGAGGCCTTTGTACTGGTATTACCCAGAATGTTGTGGATTTGTTACAGAACTATACAGCCACAACAATGCTTGCAAACTCAGAGTTTGTGGCTCTCTTGAAGCAGGCAAACACAGACAGTTCCAAGATGGCAGAGGTTATCGGAGTATCAGAAGCACAGCTTAGATTTGTAACCAATACTGCATCGGGAATGGGACTAATCAAGTGCGGTTCAGTGGTGATTCCTTTTGATAATCAGATCAGTAAGGATACTGATTTGTATAAGCTGTACAATACAAATATCCATGAAATAATCGAGAATTCTCGATTCTCTCCTTTATCCAAACCATAATATTATCTAAAATTTGTTAAAAAAACGACATTTATTATAGCAACATTAAGTATAAAGGTTTGGATTTTATTTTCCATGGTATGATAAACCAAAAGAAAAAAGGAAGTTAACATACCATGGATTTAACAAATTTACGACAACACCATGAAGAACTTGTCAATTATATGAAGAACTCTGGATATTCCACGAGTTGCATCTATATGTACAAGCGCCAAATTCGTGAAATTCTAGAATTGGATTTAGAATCATGGACATCGTATCAGGACATTTACCAGTATTTTGTGAGCATCTCTTTACATCATGTACTTAGATGAGAAAAGGGGAATCACTATCAATAGTTTAAGCTCAGACTGTTTTAGCAGGTCAGTCATAGAAGAATGGATTCTATGGTTAAAAATGACCGTAACTGTTGTGCTGCAAGCTGCAATAACCGCCTCGCATGTTTGCGGGTATTCCTAAAATATCTTGGAAGTAAAGAAATCGATTATTTATACCATGATGCGACGCTAATTCCACGATTAAAGGAACCCAAAACCAAGGTAAAAGGCATGAGCAAAAATGCTGTCAAAGCCATGCTGTCAGTACCTGATGTTATCAATAAAACAGGTAGAAGGGATCTTGCACTTATTATCTTTCTTTATGCGACTGCCTGTAGAATAGATGAAATTATGTCACTAAAAAACAAGCAGCTGTATCTGGATGCTGAGAAACCATATATCACTATCATTGGCAAAGGAACAAAGATTAGAACGATAGGACTTTTACCAAAGGCTGTAGAACATCTTAAAAAGTATTTATCAGAGTTTCATGGTTCTGCTCCTGCTCCTGAAGCCTACTTGTTCTATTCCAGAAATACAGGAATATATGGAAAGCTAACACAAGCGGCTGTTGGTAAGATGCTTAAAAGCATGCCGCATGTGCAAATGAAATCTGTGATGAGATTCCGAAGAATCTTCATGCGCATCAGATACGACATGCTAAAGCATCACATTGGCTTGAAGATGGTATGAACATAGTTCAAATATCACTTCTGCTTGGGCATGAGCATTTACAGACCACAATGGTGTATCTGGATATCACAAATGACGAAAAAGTAGCTGCATTAGCGACCCTGGATGATGAAACTTGCAAAAAGGTAACACCCAAGTGAAAAAACACAGATGGTTCGCTTCTTAATCTTTGTGGTTTAATCTAATCATCATCATTTAAAATCCAAACCTTTTATTAGCAATCAACTGATTTGTTCTGCCATTATTACAAAGGTTTGGATTTTATTTTGGTTTGGATAAATGAGAAGATTGAGGAGAAGAGAAGTAGGGAAGGGCTGGAATAATTTTGTTTAAGCATCTAAATTCATGATATAATAATCAGTGGATGTTATTAAAACATCCACTGATTACTTAATGACAAGGAGAAGAATAACATGAAAGAGCTGATAACTGATAATTTTGGTGATATTTTAACCAATTTGGTAACAATAGTTGTTGCTGTATGTTCTGCTTTTTTTACAGGAATTATGTCATATCTAGCAAAAAAAGCATCAGAAAAAAGTGAAGAAGAGGCTAGAAAATACAATGAAAAATTATTACGATTAGAACAAAGTGAGGAGAATGCAAGAAATAGAGATATAATTGATGCACAAGTAGTATGGACTGCACGTGTTGAATGGATACAAAATGTCAGAAAGCTGGTTATTGAGTTTTTAAGCGCTATAAACAGTTATATTGAAATGGGATATAGGGAAAAAAAGTATGAGGAATTGCTTTGGGAAAAGAGCAGGCTTTTGATATTGTATTTTGGTCCGGACGAAGAAAACGGAACTACTTGTGATTTAATGAATAAAAACACCAATACTGGTAAAAACGAAAAAATTGTTGAGTTAATAAAGGAAATTGCAGATGGAGCATCTGCATATATGGTTAAGCAACAGTGGATTTTAAATGCCCATGGTAGAATGGTACATTGTAGAGAGTGTAGGAACAGTGCAGAAATATATGAAACATGCGAGATAATAAAGGATATAGATGATTCAAAAATAGATGAAGTATGTAATAAATATGTGGATGATGCAGCTTTAGAAGAACAGAGATATATTAGAGAAAATCAGCAATTTAAGGATAAAATAACCTATTTTGCAGAAATAATGAGAATATATTTAAAAATTGAATGGAATAGAACAAAGAAAAGAGATATTATTTAAGTATTTACATAGCCGTAAGGTAGAGATACCTTGCGGCTTATTTTTTTACAGATCGGAGGTGAGAACACTGAAAATTAAGAAAGTGGACGACAAGCCGATGATGCTCCATACCAAGCAGAAATCAAAGATTCATACCCATGAAGCAAAGCCAGGGACAATTAAGGAGAGTAACATCTACACTTTAAATCGTGGTCCGAAGGTGGTAAAAGCCGAAGTATCGAAGGCACCAAAGCGAAATGGTGCAGCAGAATATCGGATGCAGAAAGGGAAAAAAAACTATCGAAAGAGTATTATTCACAAGGTGGATACAAGAGAGTCAGGTATTGCAAGATTTAAACGCAATATCAGAGAGTCCAATGCTTCCATTAAAACGAAGCAGAGTAATCTCCATATTGCATGGCGAACAGGGGCAATGGCGGCAGGTGCGGTAAATGACCAGTTAGAAGGCGGTCAGGAAGTAACACAGGCAGCCTATCTTGCTTATGAGGCAAGCCGTCCGGTAACTGAAAACGCTTCCAAGGGGGCAGCACTTTTTAGAAGAAAAGCTGCTGAACAGGCAAAGAGGCGAATCAAGAAGGTTGAAGCAGGAAAGAAATTTGCAAAAAGGGCAGGGAAGAAAGCAGCAAAGGATACCGCAAAGACAGTGGCGAAAGAGACTGCAAAAGAAACTGCCAAGACTACAGCGAAAGTCGCAGCTAAGACAGCAACCAAGACAGCGGCAGCAGCTGCGGGTACAGCAGTAGCACCGGGAGTTGGAACTGCAGTCGGTATGGCAGCCGGCTATGCGGCAGGAGTTTCTATTGAGGCAAGGGATGCAAAGACGACAAACAGGAGCAGAAAGATTAAATTCTTTCTGGATAAGATGAAAGCACAGGAGAATCAGACTGACAGTGTTGCAAAGCTCGTAAAGGACCTGGTGGTAAGAAAGGCTCTTGTGTGGATAAAGGCTGTAGCACCGATTGTAGGACTGGTACTGTTGTTACTCGTTCTTGTAGTTGCGATGGTTGCTGTTCCTGTGATTGCAGTTATAGCGATACTTTATAATTCACCATTTGCCTTATTCCTGCCACCACTTGAATCGGGAGATACAATGCAGACTGTGACAAGTGCCTATGTGCAGGAGTTCAATAGGGATGTCAATACGAAGGCAAATGAGCACACAGGCTGCGACATAGGAGAGATTGTCTATGTGGATTATGAGGGTATGGAAGAAAAACCAAGCAATTACTATGACATTATGGCAGTTTATATGGTCAAGTATGGTGTCGGAGATACTGCGACAGTTATCAATGATACTTCAAAAGGCTGGCTGCAGTCTGTAGTCAATGACATGTGTTCTTATACAACAAGCACAGGCACCAAAGATGTGGAAGAAACAGATGATGAGGGCAATGTTACAACAGTTACGAAGTCTGTACTTTATGTAAATGTCACGCTCAAATCATACAGGGATATGATTTCTGTATATGGCTTTAATTCTGACCAGGTGGAAATGCTTGAGCAGATTATGAGTCCTGATTTTATGGGACAGCTTGGATATGCCGGAAGTGGCAGTGGTGGAGGAGGCGGAAGCCCCGGAGTAAGTTCTATGACAGAGGATGAGATAAATGCAATCCTTGGTGGAATTACAGACAGCAGACATAAAACAGTCTGCTCTTATGCACTTCACAGAGTAGGCTATCCATATAGTCAGGATTTACGAGACAGTGGTAATTATTATGACTGCAGTTCACTTGCATATTACTCATGGAAGGATGCCGGAGTTGATATAAGTCATGGTGGAGCAACCACAGCTGCGGCAGAGGCACAGGGACTAGATGAGGAAGGAAAGACAGTAACCTATGACCAGCTTCAGCAGGGTGACCTGATTTTCTACAGTTTTACAAGCAACGGAAGATATAAGAATATCAGCCATGTGGCTGTTTATGTCGGTAATGGCAAGGTGGTAGAGGCACTTAATGAGAATCTTGGTGTTGTTTATCGTGATGTTGCAAGTACCGGAAAGATAGTTGTGATAGGACGACCATAGATTAAATATTCAGAGAGGGCAGATGTCCTCTCTGGGAATGGAGGTAAGAATGGATTTAAGAGATATTGTTCTAGTAATAGAAAATGATAAGGGAACAGAGATAAATATGCTTATGATATTGGACGATATAAGAAATGTGTTTCTATTGATGATATGTCAGAACTGGCAGATCAGATGCTTTGTCTTGGCAGAACTGTTGGCGAAGAGGAAAGCTTTGCAGAGTATTATAGTGCGGCAAATGTAACGATATCCGCAAGATTCTGTAAGGATGATGTACAGCTTGGACGATTTCTGCAGGGAGTGTTTAACGATTCAAATGAGTTTCGTTTTGATAAGGAACGCAGCTCGCCAGAGTGCATAGCAAAGATGAAAGAACTTGCCATGACAGATAAAGGATGGGTAGATGATTTTATCCTGCATTATGAGAAGAATGACAGGACATTTGAGAGAGGGCAGACATTTCACAATTTCAACGACCACGATTATATGGTTCTTGAAGCATTATCACCAAAAAATCTTGTGGTAATGGATATGGCAAGCGGCTCGCTTACGATTGCCATTGGTGCTACGGAGTATAAAAGATACCCGAAAGATGGGAAACCGACAAGGGATAATACCATAATCGGTGTATCGTGGGAACATGGTATTTATCTTGGTTCTACTTTATCAGCCACTAATTTCAGAAGATACAAAAAGGAATATGGCACATCGGAGAAGATAGATGATATCTATGATTACAGAGGAAAGTTAAAACAGAAGTTTTACTTTCTGGAGGATTTATCCAAGGATGATGATATTCCAAAGAAGATACAGAATGACATCCTGCATGAGATGTATGAGCAATTTCAGACACTTGAACAGGACACATTTCTGGAAAAACTGGAAGATGGAAAGTATGATGAAGGCTTTAAACAGGCACTTACACCAGAAAAAGACAGAAGTAGCCGATGAGGATGATTGGAATAGGAGGCGGATATCGGATGGAAAAAGAATTTGATGTTGAGATAAAGGAACTGCTCTCAAGAGTACAGAGAGTAAAGGCAGAGTCGCTTGATGATGCCATTAATAAAGCAATGGATATGTATTATTCAGAAAAGATAGTCCTTGGTTCAGAGGATATGAAGGGAGTTGATTTTTCGCCTATCAGCGAAGAACAGCTCCCTTCTTCGTTACCAGAAGAAAATAAGAAAGAAATCGGAGGAAAGATACGATGAAAAGTGATTCAACAACAGTAATTAAGAATATGGAATTTTTAGTAAAGGAACTTCATAAGGAATGGGACAGATCGGGTGTTGCCAAGACATCCGTTATTATTTCCCTTGATGAAGTAGATGGTATCAATGAAAAGTTAAAGGAGGTTATCTATAAGACACAGACGTCTTTGGATGAGGACGAGCTTACTTTCAAGCAGAGTATCGCAAAGTCCAAGGAGTGTTATGTACTTCTTCGTATGGTGCGTAAGATTGCAAAGAAAAAGGATAAATGCGAAAAGCAGACAATTGACAATGAGTTTGCAGTCGAGCTGGACAAGGAGGAGTTAAAGCTCTTTAAAGGGTTATTTGCAGAAATGTTTAAGTAGGAGGATTAGGATATGAGCGTTGATATGAAGGTCAAGGCGATATATGACTCTGAGATAGGCAACATCACAAGAACAGATAAAAGCTGGATGGGTGTGTTAAAGGTCGCAGGTCAGTTATACCGCTATGAATTTGATAATATCGTTATGGTAACAGCTCAGAGATCTCCAGAGAAAAGTACCCTTATGGCAGATTATGATACCTGGAAAAAGGTGGGAAAATATGTAAAGCGTGGTGCGAAAGGCTGTGCTATCTTCCCGTCAAGGGCACTTAATCCCCGTATGAGATATATCTTTGATATCAGTGATACCGGAGAAAAGAATGTAAAGCTGACATGGGATTTAGAGGGAGAGAATCTAAAGGACTATGTGGATTTTCTCGTATCAGAAGGTCAGATTGAGCAGTACGATAACGATGATAAGGTGTCTCTAAAAAACATACTAAAACAGTTTACAGGAACAAATGTTTGGACTATAATAAAAGAAGAGTTCGGAGATCGAATGACCGAGCTTATGCAGCTATCAGGTAGTGTGATAAAGGAATTCAACGAAAAACGCAATGGCTTACAGTAGGATTTAGATATGGAGCAGCTTGTTTATAAGAGCATCATGTTTGCTGTAGGGACGAGATGCGGATTTGACTTATCTGTGCAAGAACAGGATTTCAGTCAGATCGTAAATATCAAAGACGAAGAGATAATTTACCGTCTTGGTTCCATTGTATGCGATGTCTCCTGTAGTGTTCTTAGAGAATTTAGTCGTAACTTAAAGACCATTGAGAACGAAAGGAGAATGAATTATGATAGAAGGACTGACTTACACAGAAGTGGACGGAGTAATGTATCCGGATATAGCGATGCCGGACGAGACATAGGAATTGAAGAAACTGGGCAAGTACGGAAGGATGGCGATGAACTATCTTCAGGAGAACGAGCCGGCAAGGTACAAGACTCTGATGAGATTCGGGAAGATGTACGAGAAGATGGCAGCAGTAGAGGAGGAAGCGAACCAGTTGTTCGACCAGCTGGAGGAGCAGTATCTGAAGAAACACAAGCCACAGAATCCGTCATCAACAATGGAGATGTGGAAGATAAGGGAGCAGGCGAAGATGCAGGCAGAGGAAGTAGTGCTTCATCAGATAGTGATGCGTTTCCACTAAGCAATGAAACAGATACAGAATTGAATAGAGAACTTGATGAAATCAATTCATTAGGTGTTAGTAAGGAAGCCGAATATACGCAGGCTTCCTTTTTTTTCGACCAGAATGGGCAGGCAAGCTTCGAAGTAAAGTCTTCTGAGGCAGAAAGACACAATGAATTTATGAGTAAGTTTGAGCAGGACAGAAAAGCTGCTCTTGCAGGGAAATACAATTATCTTAATCCGAAGAAATCTCCAAATGTACCGCACGAGTATATCAAAACAGTAGTGCTTCGTGGTACAGGCTTTGCCGGTGGAAAAGGCAGGGTATGTGAGATTTATAAGAATGAGATTGACGCAGGAACCAGAGCAAAGCGTATAAAAGCGGAGTATGGCATAGGTGGTGCAGGCTGGCCCGTCGAGGGCTATGGACTGCACGGATATGACACTTATCATGGCAGTGGTCTTCGTTTCCAATGGAGAGATGAAGATGGCGAAGTGGAAGGCTATGTATCATGGAAAGATATTGAAAAGGAAATCGGAGTACTGATTCTCACAGGAGAATATCAGCCGGAGACACCTCGTATTGATGAGCTTGCGATGGACGGACTTCGTGAGGATGATGATGTCATTGACGGAGAGTACCGGGAGATTGATTCTGATAAGGCAGATGATATTGAAGATACGGACAATGATATTGATGATTATGCTATCCCTGATGAGCCTGAAAGCTATGCAGTCAATCGTGTGACACCAGAGGAAGCATCCGAGGAAGACAGAATGGTCACTATGGCTGAGTATGGTGAAGAGATGGAAGCTGAGACAGAGGCAGCACAGACTAAAGATCCATCGGAGCTTCAGTATATTACACCGATTGATTATGCCAAGCGTATTGCAGAACTGGATGAAGATCTGCGTGATGCAGCGGAGATTCTTGTAACTGATTGCAGCTGCTATACACCTTTTAAGGCGTTTCTTATGGATGTTGTAGATTCTGAGTTTGCATTTATGCCGAATAAGCTTGACCTTATAAGGGATATAGCACTTGGAACAGATAAACCAGAGAGAACAGCTTATTCCAACAATAAGTATGGACTTGTGGAATATACCCTTAGAAGCGGCTATGTGAAAATCAGCTACAAGAACAGGCATGGAGAACGCAAGGAAGGGGCACTTGACTGGCGAGAAATATATGAAATTCTGTCCTATATGGTAAAACAGCCTTATTATTGTGGTGAGGACCAGAAGAAATATTATCAAGAGACAAAGGCTAAGAGCGACAGGGAGAATATGGATCCTGTCTATCGAAGATTCTTTGAGATTGAGGAGAATGTCAGGGAAAATCGCCTTGCTACTCGTGCAAGAGCGATTGCAAATGGCTGGAATACAAAGATTGATGAGAATGGTCGTTTAATGCCGGATGATGAAGTAACTGTATCGGAAGATATAACAAAGTCTGTAAGTGATGAGGTACAACACGAAGAAGATGCTTCCCACACACAGAAGAGGGTGGAATCAGCAGCTGACCAGAAAAAACGAAACATCCATTACAACTTGTGGGAAGTGGAAAAAGGTGGAGCAAAGACCAGATACCAGTGGAATATTGATGCTATCCGTACTTTAAAGCAGGTTGAATCAGAGAACCGCCTTGCAACACCAGAGGAACAGAGGATTTTGTCGAAGTTTGTCGGATGGGGCGGATTATCACAGGCATTTGATGATAACAATGAAAGCTGGAGTAAGGAGTATGCAGAACTGAAAGAACTTCTGACCGATGAAGAATATAGTGCAGCAAGATCAACTGTAAACAATGCCTTTTATACTTCACCGGAGATTGCATCCTGCATGAATCAGGCACTTGTGCAGTTCGGTTTCAGAAGCGGCAATGTATTGGAACCATCTATGGGAATAGGTAACTTCTTTGGAAGTATGCCAGCACCTATGCAGGGCAGAAACAAGCTGTACGGAGTAGAGATTGACAGCATTTCGGGAAGGATTGCAAAGCAGCTTTACCAGAATGCCAACATCTCTATCACAGGATTTGAGAATACCACTTATCAGGATAACTTCTTTGATGTGGTTATTGGAAATGTGCCATTTGGAGATTACAAGGTCTATGACCCGAAGTACAACAAGTATAACTTCCGTATCCATGATTATTTTCTAGCCAAAGCACTTGACCAGGTACGACCGGGAGGAATGGTTGCTGTTATTACCACAAAAGGAACGCTTGATAAAGCAAATCCGACAATCCGAAAGTATCTGGCTGAAAGAGCAGAACTTGTGGGAGCTGTCAGACTTCCGAATACTGCATTTAAGGATAATGCAGGAACCGAGGTGACAGTGGATATTCTGTTTTTACAGAAGAGGGAGAGAAAGATTGATATTGAACCGGACTGGGTACACTTAGGTGTTACCGAGGATGGCATAGCAGTCAACTCTTACTTTGCCGAACATCCGGAGATGATGCTTGGTCACATGGAATATGACACAAGAATCTATGGACAGGACAGCAGATATACAGTCTGTGTCAATGATGATGAAAACTTTAACATGTATGAAGCATTGAATAAAGCAATCGGTAATATCAAAGCACAGATGACAGATTTTGAAAGAGCAGCAGACAGTGAGGAAAAGGATGAGGAAGTCATTCCTGCTGATCCGGATGTGAGAAACTACACTTACACATTCTTTGAAGGAAAGCTTTATTACAGGGAAAATTCTGAGATGGTAAGAAAAGAAGTATCGCAGACTGCAGAAGAAAGAATTATGAAGCTTGATGAAATCAGACAGATAACAAGAGAGCTGATTGATATTCAGATGGAAGGCTGCAGTGAGGAGGAGCTTGCTGATAAGCAGAGACTTCTTAATACCAGGTATGATAAATTTGTGGAACAGTACGGAGCAATTACTTCCAAAGCGAACAGGATTGCTTTCAGGGATGACAGTGATTGCCCGCTTCTTTGCAGCCTTGAAGATGTAAATGAGGACGGGGAGGTGAAGAAAGCAGATATGTTCTACAAGCAGACAATTAAGGCAAAGTCAACGATTGACAGAGTGGAGACTGCGGTGGAAGCATTGAATGTATCCGTCAATGAATTTGGATATGTAAACCTTGCCTATATGCTCTCTATCTATGAGTCGGATATTACAAAGGCGAAGGAAGAGCTGGCGGAAAAGTCGGGACAGACCGCAGAGGAGATAATGCTAAGTGATGATGTCACAGCAGAGCTTAAAAGAGCAGTTCTTGTGGAGGAGCTTGAGGGACTGATTTTCTTAAATCCCGACCGCTATAATGAGAATAATCCTGATGCAGGCTGGGAGACAGCAGACGAGTATCTGTCAGGAAATGTAAGGGATAAGCTTCGTGTAGCAAAGGCTATGGCAGCAGATACAGATAATCCACAGGCTGAAAGATTTGCAGGAAATGTGGCATCACTTGAAAAGGTACAGCCGGAATGGATAGAGGCATCGGATATTGATGTAAAGATCGGTACAACATGGATTGAGCCTTTGGACTATGAGCAGTTTATCTATGAGCTGCTTAATACACCAAGGCGGTCAAGAGCAGTAAGGAGCCAGTATTATAATTCGGGTATTCAGGTGCATTTGAATAAGATGAGCATGGAATGGTTCATCGAGAATAAGAGTATGGATAAGCATTCAGTGGCAGCTACTAAAACTTATGGTACAAGCCGCATGGATGCTTATTCTATTTTTGAGGATACTTTAAACCTGAAAACTGTAACAGTCAGAGACAGGATTGATGATGGCGATGGCAAGTATCATTATGAGGTCAATAAGAATGAGACAATGCTTGCAAGAGAAAAGCAGAACATGATCAAGGAGAAGTTCAAGGAATGGCTGTTTGCAGAGCCGGAGCGAAGACAGAAGTATGTGGAATATTACAACGAGACATTCAATAACATCCGTCTGCGTGAGTATGACGGAAGCCATCTGCAGTTTCCGGGAATGAATCCGGCGATTGAGCTAAAGCCTCATCAGAAGAATGCGGTGGCAAGAATCCTTCTTGGAGGAAATACCCTGCTGGCACACTGTGTTGGTGCAGGAAAGTCATTTGAGATGATGGCTGCATGTATGGAGCAGAAGAGACTTGGACTTGCCAATAAGACAATCATGGTTGTTCCAAAGCCACTTATCGGGCAGACTGCATCAGAGTTTTTAAGGCTTTATCCGTCAGCAAATATCCTGGTTGCCACGGAGCGTGATTTTGAAAAGAGCCGCAGAAAGCAGTTTGTATCAAGGATTGCGACAGGTGACTATGACTGTATCATCATGTCGCACTCGCAGTTTGAGAAAATCCCAATCTCCGCAGAGAGAAAAGAAAGAATGCTTAACGAGCAGATTGATGAAATCAGCTATGCGATTGATGAGATGAAGGAGCGTAACGGAGAGCGATGGACTGTAAAGCAGATGGAAAGCCAGAAGAAAAAGCTGGAGGAACAGCTGAAATCCTTATCTGATGAGAGTAGGAAGGATGACCTTATAACCTTTGAGGAGCTGGGTGTTGATTCCATTATGGTGGACGAAGCACATAATTTTAAGAATCTTGCCATATTTTCAAAGATGAATAATGTATCTGGTATTAGCAGTTCAGGGGCAAAGAAGTCAACGGATATGCAGCTTAAATGCCAGTATTTATCGGAGATAAATGATGGCAGGGGCATTGTATTTGCAACAGGTACACCAATATCTAATACCATGTGTGAGATGTATGTTATGCAGCTTTACTTGCAGAAAGCGGCACTTGAAGAGATGGGGATTTATCACTTTGATTCTTGGGCAGCGAACTTTGGTGAAGTGACAACAGCACTGGAGCTTACTGTAGAAGGAAGCGGCTTTAGATTTAAGAGCAGGTTCAATAAGTTTACGAATTTGCCGGAGCTTATGAACATTTTCAGAGAGGTTGCTGATGTGCAGACCGCCGATATGTTGGACTTAGATGTACCGGCATTAAGGGGCGGCAAACCTATCATTGTGGAGTCGGAGCCTGACTGGTATGTAAAGCAGGTCATGGAAGATTTCGTGGTAAGGGCAGAGCGTATCAGAGGCGGTGGAGTTGATCCGAGTGTCGATAATTTCCTAAAGATAACCCATGAGGCGAGACTTCTTGGAACAGATGCAAGACTGATTGATAAGGATGCACCGAATAACCCAGATGGAAAACTCAATAAGGTAGCGGAGAATGTGTGGAAAGAATATGAGAAAGGAAATGCTGATGGTCATATAGGCTGCCAGCTTATTTTTTCGGACATCGGCACACCGGGACCGGATAAGGACTTTACCATCTATGATTATCTGAAGGAAACACTTATCCAGTATGGTATTCCAGCAGATGAGATAGCTTTTATCCATGATGCTAAGACGGACGCACAGAGGGACGCACTTTTTAAGGAGATGAGGACAGGTAAAAAGAAAGTTCTTATCGGTTCAACGGACAAGTGTGGAACAGGTGTAAATGTGCAGACACACCTTGTTGCAATGCATCATGTGGATTGTCCTTGGAAGCCAAGCTCAGTCGGTCATTTTTTGCGGACAGTTCAATACATGCCTGTCTGTTTCGCTCCCTGCTCCTGCGTTTGCTCTCGTTTGATTTCTCCCTCTGTATCTTCTTGGCACAAGCAGGACAATACTTCGATATGCCAGAGCGGGGAACATATTCAACACCGCACACCGTACAATTCTTAGGCTTTAACGCAGTCCACCGCTTTGTCGGTGTGATATGTAATTCACCGACAAAGCCGATGAATTTATAATAAATCTTGATTTCCTGCCGCACCATTCCGTCTGTAAGTTTCTCACGTTCCGAAACAAGTATCTTGTCTATAAGTGCGTTTATGATGGTTGCGTCCAGTTCCTTAATGCCTTGATAGTTGCGGATTAGGGAGAGGAAATCACGGACACCCTGCGTCTTCTCATAGCTGTCGCTGAGCGTTTCCGTTACCTCTTTCAGCCTTGCTTCAATTTCAAGCTGTTCTTTCTGGTATTTTCCCGACATCATCTCAAAATTCCGCTCGGTAATACGCTCCATCACCTTATCTTCATAGAGTGAGGAAAACAGCCTGTCCAGTTCTGCAAGGCGTTTGTTCAGTTTTCTTTGCTCCTTTTCCAGTGCCTTTGCCTTGCTCTGGTCTGTTTCCGTGAGCCGCTTTTCAATCGCCCTCACTGCCTTTTCATCATTGACTGCCATATCCGCAAATCGGTTGATGTCGGTGAGGACAGCGTTGAACAAGTCCCTCGCTTCAATGCTGTGTGCGGTACACATGATATTACCGTATCTGCCATAATTATTGCAGGAATATTGTACGCAGTCGATGATGTCGGGGCGTTTCCTCCTGTTGGCACTCATAGCCCGCATCGCATAGCCGCAGTCCGCACACTTAATAACGCCTGCAAAGATGTTCTCAAAGCCGCCCTTGTTTTCTGGTAATCTGCGGCTTGTAATAAGCTGCTGTACGGTATCAAATTCCTCCTGCGTGACTATCCCCTCATGGGTGTCTGGTATCACTTCCCATTCTTCGGGCAGCTTAGAGGGGCGTTTCTTGCTTTTCATGTTGGCGGCAATCCGCTTGTAGCCTGCAAGGTTTCCCGCATATATCGGGCTTCTTAAAATGCCCCTTACGCTGTTCTCGCTCCAAATATAACGGTTCTCCTCATTCTCCTCAAAATACCTCTCATAGCCTGTTGCCCCCTGCTCCGCCGCATAAGCGGCGGGGCGTAAGATATGCTGTTTGTTGATGTGCTTGCGGATTTTGGCGATTCCGTTGCCCGCTAACGCAAGGTCAAATATTTCCCTTACCACATGGGCAACTTTGTCATCTATCAGCAGATGGTTGTGGTCGGCGGGGTCTTTGACGTAACCGTATGGTGCTGTCGTCCCCATGAATTTCCCCTGCTGAAACCTCGCTCGGTACGCCGATTTTATCTTGACCGACACATCGGCGGAATACATTTCGTTTAGGATGTTGCGGAAAGGCGTGATGTCCATAGCGGATTTATTGAGCGTGTCCACGCCGTCATTGACCGCTATATACCTCACATTATGCTCTGGGAAAAACACTTCCAGATACAGTCCACAATCAAGATAGTTTCTCCCCAGACGGGATAAATCTTTCGTAATCACGCAGTTTATCAGACCGCTTTCAATGTCTTTTATCATATTCTGGAAACTTGGTCTTTGGAAATTTGTACCAGAATAACCATCGTCCACATACGTTTTTGCTATGTGCCATCCCTGCTTTTTCACATAATCCGTGAGGATGGATTTCTGTGTCGCAATGCTCGCACTCTCGTTATCCGTACCATCGTCTTTAGATAAGCGGCAATAAATGCCGACTAAATAGATTTTCTTTTCTTCTTTGATTCCTGCCATACTGTAAAACCTCCGTATCTGTCCTATCTGTTTTCATGTCCCATTGCGTACATTCTAAGCGGACAGCCCCTCATTGTCGAAGGTGTCGCCCTCGGCAATCTTCTTCCGAATATCCTCGGAGATAATCGGGACAAACGCTTCTGTAACGGTCTGTGTGCCGACATATTCACGGCTGATTATCATCTGCACTGGTGCTTTTGGCACGATACGCTTTCTCTTTTTATCTGCTTTCTTATCCTCGCCCATACTTAAATCTTCCTTTCCAGACAGGGCAGGGAAGAGTTTGGAAATGTCCCCGCCCTGCCAATCAGATACCATTAATCCTCGCTGTTTAATTCTTTCTGTAATGCTTTAAGGAGTGCCGCCGCTTCATCAGCGTTCAGCGTGATTCCCTTGCCGCACTTTTCACGGTTCGGGGAAAAGCTGCGGATGTCATACTTCGGCTCTTTCCCATTCCATGAAATGAGATTGATTTCCTTTGTGTAGCCACTGTCGCCCGTAGACAATACTGCGATTTCCTTTACGATTTCATACTGGATTTCTCTCATTCTCCATACCTCAACTCTCTGTATTTACTTCCCGAAAAAAGAAGATTAGCGGCTGTCACGGTTGCGTTTCCTCTGCAACTCACGCTCCAAAAGTTTGATGATGGTTTCCTCCATCTGCTTCGGCGTTGTGTTCTTCGGAAAGTATTTTTTCAGCTTGCTTGTGTTGATTTTCAAGGTTTCTTTCTGGTTGCCCTTTTCCTCCGTCATAATCGCAAATATCGTATCCATGTCAAGCCGCCCGCTCTGGCTTAACTGTTTCATCCGCTGTGCCTGTGAGAGTGAGGGCGTTGCTTCTTCGCTCTCCATCGTGGCAAAGAGGTTTTCCTGCTCGTCTTTCTTCAAGAAGGACAGTTCCACCGCAGGCGTGAGGGCGATTTTCCCCTCGTCCACCATCTGCAAAATCGGCGGTATCAGTTCCGTCAGGCGGATAAAACGCTGCACGGTCATCCTGCCCACGCCGAAGCCCTGTGCCACCTTGTCGTCCGTCCGCAACTTCGTCACAACTTGTGACGAGGTTAAGTCTGTGCGGAAACCCTGCCGCTTCATGGCTTCGGATTTCATCTTGTAAGCAAACGCCCGCTCCGATGGCAGGATATTCTCACGCTGCAAATTGCTGTCTACAAGGGTGATGATGGCTCGGTCACGGTCTAAGGGCAGGACAAACGCAGGCACGGTATTTATCCCTGCAAGTTCAGAAGCACGGACACGCCGCTGTCCTGCAATCACTTCATAACCGTCCCCGTCCTCTTTCGGGCGTGTGATTATCGGCGTGACAATGCCAAATTCCTTGATGCTTTCCGCTAATTCTGACAGCGTTTCATCCTCTGCCACATGAAACGGATTGTCGGGAAACGGGTACAAGTCTTTGGTCTTTAACACCTTAAAATCCTGTTTCTTCATTCACATATCTACCTTTCTTTCGCTCTGCTTCTATGATTTTTCTGCAATTCTTCCAACACTTCGGGCGGTATTTTTGACAGCAGCCGCCCCATCTGCTCGTTGGTTCTCTGCAATTCAAATATCTTCTGATTCGCTTTCTGCACCTTTAGTTCCTGCTCGTACTTTTCATCACGCATACGCCCCGCATAGTCTGATTCCTGCCCAATTCTCTCTTTCAAACTGTCGATATACGCCTGCTGTTTCCCGATTTCCTTAGAGAATTTCTCCACGTCTGGCAGCCATGCAGAGAGTAAATCTAACGCTTTATCCCTTTTCTTCCCTGCGTTAAAGGCGTTGATGTCGGATAGGGCAGACACGATTTCTTCATACTGTTTATCAAGCCTGCCGCCTAATTTATAGAGCCATGTGGGGACGTGTTTCCGCTTGGTTTCCATTGAGGACTGCCCCCGTTCAAGCTGATTCCACCGTGAGGACATCCGCTCATGGTAGGCGGTCTGCCACTCGGATAATGATTTCTGGTTGCCTAAGATAGCTTTCGCTGACAGCTTATTGTCTGGCGTAATCGGCACAAAGCAGAGGTGCATATGGGGCGTTCTCTCGTCCATATGGACGACAGCGGAGAGGATATTCTGCTTTCCAACACGCTCCGAAATGAAGTCAAGAGCCGTCTGGAAATACGCTTTTTGTTCTTCGGGCGGTAACTGGTTCATAAATTCTGGTGAAGCTGTGATGAGCGTTTCCACCATCATCACGCTGTCTTTCCTTGTCCTGCACCCCGCTTCGGCTACCATGCGGTTAATCTCTTTCTTGTAGGTGTACTTTGGTGGTGCTATGAGATGGTAATTGTTTTTAGAGCGTTCCATATCTATATCTGGGTTGCTTTTGTAGGCTTCTTTCTTCCGCTCGTTGTGGCGTTCACAAGCCGCAACGCCGCCCGCTTTTCGTTTCTGGAAACGCAGGATTGCATAAGGCATAGGCGGATTCCTCCTTTCTTTCGGCGGGTGACCGTCCTTTGGGGTGACAGCGGTGACGGTGGTGACAGCAGTTTTGGGATACCCCCTGCCGACTGCCGCAACTGTCACCCTCACCCCCTGCATGACGGTCATGTCGATGATGACGGTGTTTTTGGGATACCCCCCTCGCAAGAGCCGTCACCGTCATGCCGCCATTCTTTTATCCGAAGCCGTAAGGCGTAGGATAGCAGGGCACAGCCCTGCCTTAAGGGAGTCCAGAGGGAACGTCTGGCACACGACTTTGCAGGGCAAAGTGTAGTGTGTTACACCCTGTAAACGCAGTCGGAAAAATCGGAATGATTTTTCTGACCGCAGGGGTGGTTTTACACGACCGAAAAGGGCGAGTAAATCTCACGCCTGCATTTTGCGTTTACGGGGTGTTCTCCCGTAGGGATGACAGCGGCAGGGTATCCTAAAATCACTGTCACCACCGTCACTGCTGTCACCCGCAGGGCAGAGCCGCCAGCTTTACATGGCTTTAAGCGTCAATGACAGTAACAGGGGGGTATCCTAATATCGCTGTCACCACCATCACCGCTGTCACCCGCCCTCCTTGCAAGGGCAATCCGCCTGCCGTCTTTCCTGCGGCTGTACTGGTAGCAGATACGGTTCTCGCTTAAAAATGTGGTGCGGTATTCATTCAGCCATTTCGTAATCACCGTGGGTATGGTTTCCGTTTCCCCCATAGCGGCTAACAGTTCCGTTGCCGTGCCTATCCATTCTTCCTTATCCCTCATAAAATCCACCAACCGAAAAAGGACATCTGGTATCGTTTCTTTCGCAAGCTGCTCCTGCGTTTTCCGCTCCACAAGCTCCCAACGGCAATCACGGAAACGCAGCGTGTATTCCTGATAAGGCGTGTCCCTGCCCGTCACATACAGCTTGGCGGTGTCAGACGCACGTTTCTCCTTTTCCAGAACAAAGGTAGCGTCCGCACTCCCCGTTAATCCTGTCGTCCCAGACACCTTGTTGAACACGTCGCTGTCATTCTGCTTTCGGATGTGGTGTACGACAATGACCGCCAGAGAGTGCCTGTCGGCAAAGTCTTTGATGAGGGAGATGTCCCCATAGTCGCTTGCATAGGCATTGTCTTTTGAAGCTGTACGGACTTTCTGCAAGGTATCAATGACAATGAGCCTGCTGTCTGGGTAATCTTTCAGATAATCTTCAAGCTGCACGATAAGACCGTCTGACAGCTTGCAGCTTGCCACGGCAAAGTGGAGCCGCCCGCTTGCTTCGTCCGTCAAGCGGAATAGCCTGTCCTGTATGCGGCAGAACGTGTCCTCAAGGCAGAGGTAAAGCACGTCGCCCTCCATTGTCGGCATATCCCATAAAGGGATTCCCTGCGACACGCATAAGCATAGCTTCAGCATGAGCCAGCTTTTGCCTATCTTCTGTGAGCCGCAGAACAGCGATAAGCCTGTCGGGATAAGGCTGTCCACCACAAAGGATGGTTTCTCAAGCGGTTCATAAAGGAGCGTTTCGGCGTTGACTGTCTGTAACTTCTGCATGGCTTTCCTCCTTTCGGGCGGTGTCTTTGTTTTCGTTGCACATAGGCGTTGACCTCCTTAAAAATAGATTTACTCCCACGGAAAAAAGTGAGAGTATGTAATGCCGCCAATCCCACACAAATAAAAAACAGATTTCTTTTTCGGGCGGTGTCGGTCACGGTTGGAGATATTTCTTCAATTTCCGCCTTTACTTTCTCCTTTGCAATCGCAACAGATTTCTGTATTGCCGAAGCGGTGCAATGCTCCATAGCGGCGATTTGGTAAAAATTGAACTCATACTCGTAGTAGAGCAGGAAACGCCGCCTTTGTATCTCTGGAAGGCTCCCAACCGCCTTATAGAGCGTTTCATTCCGTTCTTCCTCAACCATGCGTTCATCAAGGCTCTTAGGCACACGCAACGCCCGTCTGTAAAGGGTTTCGTCCCATACCTCGTTAAACTCCCTGTGCCGCTCGTCCCATTAGAAAAGATTCCTGTTCCTGCGCTCCATCTGCCGAAACTCCATAAAGAACTGTTCCGACACTTCCAACTCGTGGGATTTGCCCTGCCCGTCCTTAAAGCTGATAAAATACCTTGTGCCGCTTTCCGTGGATTCCTCCCGAAGCGTGTATGCCTTAACCCTGTATGCCATCCTGTTGTCCTCCTGCAAAAAATGAGTGAGGGGATTTCCATCCCTCACCCAGTAGCCCGCAGGATGGCAGGCTGTTTTAGAAGCTATAAAATTTTCCGCAGCTTCTTCCGCAGATGGTCTAACCTCGCATAGATGGCACCAGTCGTCAAATGCACAAGCGGGGCAATCTCCTTTGTGGAATACCCCTGCATTTTCAGCAGGACGATTTTCAAGGTACGCCCGTCCACCGTGACTAATACTTGATAGAGATTTTCGCTCTCAATCTCTTCCAGTAACTCCGCAACCGTACCCACTTCCGCCTGCCGCTCCCTGCCTGCCATGTCCTCAAGATATTCCGCAACGTCATTCGTCCATCGGTAAAACCGCCTGTTGGAATTGAAGTCTGCCCTGTCCGCCATGCGTATCTGCTCAATGGTCGCTTCATCAACGCCGCACTCACGCAGCAGCTTTTCCTCCGCTTCTTTCCAGATACGCCATTTCCTGTCCTCCCGTCCGTGGTTGTATGCCATTCTTACTTCCTCCAATCAGAATTGATTGAGAGGGCAGAGAAAAGCCCCCTCATCTTCCCAAAGGAAAAAACAAGGGGGCTGAACGCCTTAAATTTTAATTTTCTATTATCTTTCTTAGTTTTATTAGGATTCTGGCTTTGCGTTTGTTTACAACGCTCTGGGTTATGCCCAACCTCGCCCCGACTTCACGCTCGGAAAGTCCGTCAAAAAAGATTGCCTGTATCAGCTCCTGTTCACTATCCGACAGCAAAGGCAGGGCGGCTTTCAGCCTGTCCACCATGACCGCATTGACAACGGTTTCTGCAATGTCCACCGCTTCATCAGTGATAAAGTCCAGAGGATTCCCCTCGCTGTCCGTAAATCCGTCGAGAGATAGCAGTCTATTCTTTGTATCTAATTTTTGCAGATAACGCCACCGTTCCTTGTCACGGTAGAAGTCTGTGTATTGCTCCCTCACGACTTCAAGCAGACAGCCTTGAATGGGGATAAACAGCTTGTCCATATAGGTCTGGTCGGATTCCCTGCAACGGCAGAACTCCGTGTAGGATAATTCCACATAGCCGCCACTTTCTCTGATATATACCTTTCTTGGTGCATATTTCACCATAAATACCTCCCATCTGAATTTTTGAAATGTAAAAAATCCAGATGGAGAGGCGGAGAACGACACCGCATATCAGAAACAGCCCTACGGCACTTTCCAACAAAAATCGACAAAAGAAAAACCGCAAAGGCTCTGTGACCTTTACGGTTATAGGAAATAGTAATTCTATTGTATGGAGATTGTACTTCTACTTTCAAGGTGAGAAGTACCGTTGCACTGGCAGAAATTTTTTTAACTGGTTTCCTGCCGTTCTCTGATATGCTATGTATTGATAAATTTTGCTTCGTATGAGCAGATAGATAACTGCCCGAAAAAAGGACATAAAAAAATCCCTCCAAATTTAAAAACAAATTCAGAGGGTAATTTAGGGTATAACAAAATAACCCACCCGAATATCGTTTTTTTTATTTGGTGAGTTTGTTCTTTCAAATACGAAACAAATGCTCATGTACGGTAAAGTATCACAAGAAAATTATGTCGAATTGACAGCCGCCTCCGCTATACCGAATAAGGAAATAAAGAGTCCTCAAATTTTGCGCTACTAAATGAAGACGAGCGGAAGTAATCTCCCGCTCGTCAGTAAACTTAACTATGCCATATCAATCCCGCTTCTTTCCCGCCACCGGCACTAAGAACAGCGCGGGCAACAGCAGGAAAGCGGTACAGACCAGCCCCCAGGGTATGGACACCTGCTGGGCTACCAGCCCCACAATAGGCCCGCCGATGATCTGCCCGAAAGAGTCCAGCTGTCCGCTGGTGGAAAAGACTGTGGCGCGCATTTTCTCATCCACATGGTCGTTCATCCAGGCGGCCAGCACAGGCTCCTTGATGGTGCGCATAAGCCCCGCCAGCAGGAACACCAACAACATGAACCAAAAGCTCCGCCCCACCGCGAAGAGAACCAGGAACAGGATATACCCGGCGCTGGTGGACATGACCACACTGGTTCGGCTGACAGTCCCTTTTTTCTCCATGCGGGCGATGAGCAACTGAGAAGCCAGAATACCTAAGCCGCTGCCGATAAGACTGATAACACCGAACCAAGTGACGCTGTTCAGCGGCCCGATAACGGGTATTACCGTGTCATCCAGAAAATGAGCGGTGGAGAGCCGGTCAAAGCCTTCACTGGCAAGTCCCCCGCATAGTGTGATTGCTAAGAGCGCCAGCAACACAGGTGCGCCTTTCACAAAGCCCAGGTTGAGCTTGAACAGGCAGACAAAGTCTTTAAGCAAGCCCTGCCGTTCCTCAATAGCAGGGGAGAAGTTGGTTTCTGGCATGATGCGAACCATCACCAGCCCCAACAACAAGCACAAACTGCCCCCCAAGATGACAGGCATTTGCAGGTTTATGTTTCCCAGCAGTGTGCCCAGCGCCACGCCCAGAACGCCGCCGATTTGCCCCATTTGACTGCCCCGCAGGAACACCTTGTCTATGGGTTTGTCCTCTTCCTCCGAGGCAATCCACGCCTCCAGAGCGCCGGTGATGAAGGTATCACCGCAACCCCAGACAACCTGGGCCAGCAGAACCGGCGCGAACCACGGTAGCGCACCCTCCATCAGAAAGCCCAGGCCGTAGAGGAACATTCCAATCAGCACCGAGCGCCGACGGCTATACAAATCCGCCACCACACCGGTGGGCATCTCGAACAGAAAGCAGGAGGTCTCCTGAACCGTCCCTACCAGGACAAGCTGGAAAGCATCCAGCTGCACCACCTCCAGGTGGTACACGATGGAAAGCACTGTGGACATAGAAACCGCCAGGGAACAGACAAATCGGAACAGCAGGTAGACAGAATATGCCTTTGAATTTTTAGCAAACATGAAGTTACATTTCATCATAATTAGTCTCTAATCCTTTCAAATCTCATTTTATATGACTTTT
>ERZ772871.640-NODE-640-length-28963-cov-5.82558_pt1 | contig 28963 bp, 17 predicted proteins | sample MGYA00511899_ERZ772871 | MGnify/ENA primary metagenome ERZ772871 (study PRJEB29015, sample SAMEA2737693) | human gut metagenome | biome: human gut; feature: human-associated habitat; material: faeces | place: China | collected 2012 ... | reverse complement strand
GGAAAATCAATAGACTTTTGTTAAAAAATACAGCTAACAGAGCGGGAATTTAGGTAATAAAAGAGAGAATCTTTAAAGGTGCGAGCCTTTGAGGATTACTCGTCGCAGAACTACCGAAACGGAATTGCCGAGGAGCGGGAGAACCCCTGAGCCGGACGGACCCGAAGCCAGATTTGCAGGCGACCCCAAGGAGAAGCGGGAGAGGCTGCCGGAGGCTTTCCGTCGTTATTCCGTTTAGGAATAGCGATATTATGCGCTGAAAAAACGAAAAAAGACAGGGATCGGAGTGAAAGCGGTAAAACTTTTGACTTTATTCAAGAAAATCCGTTTTATTCGCTCGGTTTAACCCGTCGGGGGATTCCTTTTTCTGTGTTTCGGGTGACAGTTTTCGGGCCAATATGACATTTTGGAATTGCGACACGCCCGGTGTCTCATCCGTCGGGTAAAAAAAGGTCCGCGGGATCCGAAGATCCGGCGGACTTTGAAAGGGGCCAATCACTGCAGGGTACCAAGCAGTACAAGCCAGCAGTTTCACAAGGCGTAAAAGAACTACAGGATACAAAATGTGCCGGCGGAGAAAAGAAGCCATGAACAACCGCATCAAAGGTTAAGGAGCAAAACACCACACGGCTCCTTTCCTTCCGCCAGCATCCGGGCGGGCCCCTGTGCAGACACCACTCTGCGGAACGCCCTTGGTACTACGTCTGTAATAGTAGTTTTATTCATACTCACTGTCAATAGCAAACCAAAATCAGCGTTCTGTTTTTTTGATCAGAGGCCGCGCGGAAACCTATTTTCTGCCGGGTATTCCTGATATTTTCCCCGGTGCGTCATGAATCTGATCCGCAAAAAATAACCCTGATTTCCAGATATTAAGATTCTGTCATTCTTATATTTAATAACGAAGATCTGAACGAACCCTGATCACCGAGTCAGAGTGAGAGTCTCAGCGCGAGCACCGTGAGCGAGACGAAAAGCACGGGGAGCGTCATCACAACCCCCATTCTGAAATAGAACCCCCAGGAGATCCGGATCCCTTTTTCAGAAAGAACGTGAAGCCAGAGGAGTGTCGCGAGGCTTCCGATCGGCGTGATTTTCGGTCCGAGGTCGCACCCGATCACGTTCGCGTAAATCATGGCCTCCCGGATGAGGCCGGTCGCTGTGCTTCCATCGATGGAAAGCGCTCCGACGAGGACAGTCGGCATGTTGTTCATGATGGATGAGAGAAAGGCGGACAGGAATCCGGTCCCAAGCGCCGCGAGCCATACACCGGACTCTGAAAGCGCGGAAAGGGCAGCGGAGAGCAGGCTGGTCAGCCCCGCGTTCCGGAGTCCATAGATCACGAGATACATGCCAAGAGAAAAGATGACGATCTGCCAGGGCGCGTTCTTCAGCACCCGGGCTGTGTCAATCACGCGGCCCCGGAGAGCCGCAGCGAAAAGGATGAGCGCTCCTGAAGCCGCCACCGCGCATACCGGCACGCCGAGCGGCTCAAGAATAAAAAATCCCGCGAGGAGCAGGAAAAGCACCGCCCACCCCGTGAAAAAGGTGCCGCGGTCCCGGATGACGGACGCGGGGGCGGCAAGTTTCGCGGGGTCGTATGACACCGGAATGTCCCTTCGATAAAAGAAATGAAGCACGGCAAGCGAGGCCGCGATCGACGCGAGGTCGACCGGCACCATGACCGAAGCGTATTCCGAAAATCCGAGGCTGAAGAAATCCGCGGAGACAATGTTTACGAGGTTCGAGACGATGAGGGGGAGGCTCGCGGTATCCGCGATGAAGCCCGCCGCCATCACAAAGGCGATCGTGGATTTTTTCCCGAAACCGAGCGACGCGAGCATCGCGATCACGATCGGGGTAAGGATGAGTGCCGCCCCGTCGTTCGCGAAGAGCGCGGCCACCGCGGCTCCGAGGAGAACGATGAGCGTGAAGAGCCGCGCGCCCCGGCCGCCGCCCCAGCGCGCGACGTGGAGCGCCGCCCACTCAAAGAATCCGGAGGCGTCGAGAAGGAGACTGATGAGAATCACCGCGACAAAGGCCCCAGTCGCGTTCCAGACGATATGCCAGACCGTCGGGATGTCACTGAGATGCACAACACCGGTGAGAAGCGCGAGAACCGCGCCGAGCGACGCGCTCCAGCCGATTCCAAGCCCCCGCGGCTGCCAGATAACGAGAGTGAGTGTGAGGATAAAAATCGCGAGAGCAGGAAGCATGGTGAGCCCCGGCTTCAGGCGGCATCAGACCGCCTGAAGGACTTGAGTGAAGGAAAGCGCCGAGAACCGGATGAAGACGATGTCCTCATCCGGAGAGTGAGAGGGATCAGATCGTGAGCGAGAGGAGTTTCTCCACCCCGACCGGTTCCTCAGACTGAAGCGGGATAATCGCGGTCCGGGGGGACTCAGACTCGATCTTCCGGATTAACGGAAGCTCAGACGCGGCCCGTTCCCTGAGAAGCGGGGACTCCGGGTCCGCGGCCGCCAGGCTGTCATTCACGATATAGCCCCAGGGGGCGATCCCCGCCCGCCTGAGATCCGCTTCAAGGCCCTTCGCTTCAAGCACCGGCGTGGTTTCAGGGAGCGTCACGATGATGACGCGGGTCATATCGGGGTTCTGAAGCAGCGTGAGCGGCGTGGTGCCGCTTCCCGTCTCTCCCATCTTCCGGACGACTTCCCGGTGATAAGCGCCCGCGGCATCAAGAAGGAGCAGCGTGTGACCGGTCGGCGCGGTATCCATCACGACGAACCGTTTATCCGCTTCCCGGATGACGCGCGAAAACGCCTGGAACACCGCGATCTCTTCCGTGCAGGGGGAGCGAAGATCTTCTTCGAGAAGCTTCTTCCCGGCTTCATCGAGCCCCGCTCCCTGAGTCTTCAGGACGAGAGCGCGGTAATTCTCCGTTTCCTTCTCAGGATCAATCCGGGAGACCGTGAGACCGGGGACCGATCCCGCGAGCGCCGCGTCCACATGCGCCGCGGGGTCTGAGGTTGAGAGATGCACGTCGAAGCCCAGCTTCGCGAGCCGTGCCGCGATCGCGGCCGCCATCGTGGTTTTGCCGACTCCGCCTTTTCCCATCAGCATGATGAGCCCGTGGTCCGTGCCCGTGAGTTCAGAGATAAAAGCGGAGAGCGGCTTCGGTTCCGGGGGCGTAAAAGAGGTTGATTCAGCGGTCGTTCCGGTCTCTTTGATAAAAAGCGTGCGAAGCGCGTCCACACCCACCATATTCCGGGGTTTGAGGGAGAGGGTGTCCCGAGGGAGGCTTTTCAGCGGCTCCGGGATTTCCGTGATCGCTTTCCGCTCCCTGAGGCAGATGCTTTGAGCGAGCGCGCCTGAGGCGGACTCTGTCGCCGGCATCACGCCGTTCAGCACCAGATACTGATTTTTGATCCCGATCCCGGCGAGTTCGTCAGACGTCCGCGCCGCTTCCCGGATGGAGGCCCGGTGAGCCCGCGCGACAAGGACAAGCTGCGTTTCCGCGGGGTCCGAGAGTGACCGGACGGCGGCCGCGTACTGGCTCCGCTGTTTATCGAGCCCCGAGACCGGCCCGAGGCAGGAGGTTCCATTCGGGTTCGCGTCGAGATACTGGCTCCAGGCTCCGGGGAGCTCAAGAAGCCGGATCGTGTGCCCGGTCGGCGCGGTGTCAAAGAGAATGTGGTCGTACTGAGAGGTCACCCCGGGATCCGTGAGGAGCCCCGTAAATTCATCAAACGCCGCGATTTCAGTCGTACAGGCACCGGAAAGCTGCTCCGTGATCGAAGCGACCGTTTCTTCCGGCAGCAGCCCCTGGATCGGCTGAATCAGTTTCTCGCGGTACGCGGCGGCGGCCGCCTGCGGATCAATCTCAATCGCGGAGAGCCCCGGGACAGATTGGATCGCGGTCACCTGATTCCCGATCGGCTGATCGAATACCTGGGAGACGTTGGACGCGGGATCCGTGCTGACGAGGAGCACCCGTTTTCCGAGTCCCGCGAGGGCAACAGCGGCCGCGGCCGCGACGGAGGTCTTTCCGACGCCGCCCTTCCCGGTGAAGAAGAGAGTGTGCGGCGCGTTTTCGAGGAACTTCAGCCCCGAGACCGTGTCTTTCAGGGTTGACTGAGACGACGCCTTCGGGGACTCTCCGCAGCCGCATTCCGGCCCGCAGACCGCTTCCGCGGAAATCCCGGTGCTTTTCTCAAGCTCCCTCGCCCGCTCACAGGCTGTCATCGGAATGCCGAACCACTCGGACAGCTCACTCCGGCTGGGGTACCGGCCCGAGAGCCGCTCTTCGTTATCAACGAGGATGAGGGGGAGGGCATCGGACCCCTTAGCCCTCAGGAAGGCGGACGCCTTGTGGTTCAGGACAAACGCCATCGGCTGATTCGCGAGATTCCAGCGCTCAGCGGGAACGCCGTGCGCTTTCAGCCAGTCAAAATCCGACGCGAAATCAATCAGCGCCTGATCCGGATCCGGACCGCAGACCCCGGTGCTGCAGCACATCGCTGGGTCAAAAACCGAAAGTTTCTTCATGGCGTTCTCCGTATATATTCGTTAAAACAGATATGAATGAATAAAAATTTTTACCCGCAGCAGGACTTGCCGTCCGCGGTGCCGTTTACCGAGGTGAGTTTGGAGGCCAGCTTCCGGGCCGCGGTCCGATCCGCTTCCCAGGCTTCCTCAATCACCCGCGCGGCCCACGCGGGCATCTGCGGGGAAAGCCGGTAGTGCACCCATTTCCCTTCCTTCCGATCCAAAAGCACCCCCGCGTCCCGCAGCATTCCTAAGTGACGCGAGATCTTCGGCTGCGGGGCATCAAGCGCCGCGCCGATATCGCAGACACAGAGTTCTCCCATCTCGCGGAGAAGTAGCACGATGCTGAGACGTGTATCGTCAGAAAGCGTCTTGAAAAGCTGAAGCGGCGTGAGAAGAAGGATCATGGTGTGCCGGAAAACGGTAAAAGTCGGAATACAGACTTCTGACACGCGGCGCGTCAGAAGTCATATGCATTTTAGTGAATGTGTTTAAAAACCGCAAGGCTTTTCTGATGACCGGATGTTCCGCCGTCCTGAATTTCAGTCCTCAGGCGTTTGCGGCTCTTCCTCTTCCGTGAGCTTCAGCAGCTGTTCGGCTCCGATCGGTTTCTCGCTTTCAAGCGGCACCACCGCGTAGCGCCTCGTATTCGCGGCGACCCGGGTGAAGAGCGGCTCCTCAGCCGCGGCCCAGGTTTTAAGGATCGGGGACATCGGACCCGCGGCCGCGAGGCTCCCATTCACGATATAGGCCCAGGGGGCGATTCCCGCCCGCCTCAGGTCGTCCTTCAGGAACTTTGTTTCCCGGAGAGCGGAGGGTTCCGCCCGCGTGACGAAGATCGCGCGGGTGAGAGCTGGTTCCTGCAGGAATTCAAGCGGTGTGCGGAATGTCCGCTCGATCCCAAGACGGTTCGCGGCGGCCCGGTGATAGGTGTCCGCGGCGTCAATGAGAAGGAGGGTATGGCCTTCAGGCGCGGTATCCATCACGAGGAACCGTGTTTCCGCTTCCCGGAAGTACCGCGACACGGCGTAAAAAACCGCGGTTTCTTCGGCCCACGGCCCCCGGAGATCCTCTTCGAGAAGCGCTTTTTCGTCTTCCTTCATCGAGCGCCCGGCCGTTCTGAGCGTCAGAGCCCGGTACCGCCCGGTCTCTTTCCTGGGGTCGACTGCTGTGACCTCGAGCCCCGGGATCGTGTCACGGATTCCGGACGCCTTAAGCGCCGCGGGATCGGTGGTGACGAGGTGGACGTCACCCCCGAGAGCGGCGAGCCGCAGCGCGATCGCGGCGGCAAGCGTTGTCTTCCCGACCGAGCGTTTGCCGACCAGCAGGATAAGGCCGGGACCCGCGTCATGGAGTTCACGCACGAGTGTCGCGAGCGTCTTCGTGCTCGGGTACCAGGCGGTGGGTTTCGGTTCCGGGGGCCGCGTGCCCCAGCGGAAGATCCCCTGAAGCGCGTCAGCGCCCGCGGCCCTCCGGGACTGCAGCGGAAGCACAGTGCGGGGAAGAGCGGAAAGCGCCTTGGGAAGCGACCGAAGGACCTGCCGCTGACGCCTGAACACCGCGGCGTCAAGCGTTCCTTCTTCCCCTGAGGCCTTCTCCATCTCGGCGTTGAGGACGAGGGAGAGGTTCCGAAGTCCGGCGTCCGCGTACTCTTCCGCGAGCCTCGCGGTCTCCCGGATCGGGCCGCGTGAGAGCGTCGCCGTGAGAATAAGGCGGGTTGATTGTGGGTCCTTCAGCGTCCGAAGCGTTTCGTCATAAAGCGCGCGGGACTGTCCGAGACCGGCGGTGAGGGCGATCGACGCCTGACCGTCCGGACGCCGCTCAAAAAACTGATTCCACGCGGCCGGGATCCCGAGGTACCGGATCGTGTGAGCGGAAGGAGCCGTGTCGAGAATCACGTGATCAAACGGCCCCTCGATTCTGGGGTCGGTTCTGAGCGCAGTAAAGCGGTCAAAGCACGCAATTTCCTCGGTGTCCGTCCCGAAAAGCTGCTCCGTGATCGCGGCGAAAGTCGTTTCCGACAGGAACCCCTTCATCGGCCGCAGCACCTTTTTCCGATAGAGGTCCGCGGTTTTCCTGGGATTCAGTTCGAGGGCGGAGAGACCCGGAACGGATTGAATCGGGGTGACGGAGCTCCCGATCGGCTCATTGAAGAGCTCCGCGAGATTCATGTCCGGATCCATGCTGACGAGAAGCACGCGTTTCCCAAGCCGCGCGAGAAGCACTGCGGTGCCGCTCGCGATCGATGTTTTCCCAGCGCCAACAGGCCCCGTGAAGACGAGATGCTTCGGGGCGTCTTTCAGGTACGCGAGGGCTGCGGCCGCGTCCCGCAGACGCTCCGCTTCTGTTTTCGGGGCGCGCGGCATCCGTGCCGCGGTCACCCGTTTCTTCTTTGCAGGCGTTTTTTCTCCCGTCCGGCGAGTTCGGCGTGAAGGGGCTCCCGCTCCCTTTCCCGTTTTCATGGCTCTCTCCGTTACTCTCCTGTCAAAACGATGTCCGTGCTTTTGTTTTTTTCAACCCGAAGGTCGTAAGACTATCGTCTGAAGGAATAGGTAGCAATGCTTTAAAACCAAATATCATAACGCCTGAAGCCGGTTTTTCAAAGCTTAAAAGAAACGCGCCCTGGATTCCAGGGCGCAGGAGAGAGGGGAGGGAGCGGAAAGCGCCGCGTCTATCAGGGGCTGGGTTCCGTGAGCTGACGGAGTTTCTCGAACCCCACGGGTTCCTCGCGGACAAGCGGCACAATCGCGAGCCGCGGCGACCGCTCACTGATTTCCTTAATCAGCGGGATTTCCGCGGCGGCCCGCTGCCTGAGGATCGGAGTGACAGGCGAGGAGGCCGAGAGACTGCAGTTCACGATATAAGCCCAGGGTTCAATCCCCACGTTCCGGAGACTCTCTTCAAGGGACCGTGCTTCCGCTACCGGGGTGGTTTCGGCGACTGTCACGTGAATCATTTTGGTGAGCGTCGGATCCTGAAGGAAGAGAATCGGGGAGCGGAAGGCTTCCGCGTCCGTCCTCCCGGCCTTCTTCTCCTGCTCCTTGCGGTAGCTTTCCGAGAGGTCAAGGAAGACCCGTGAGTGACCGTTCGGCGGATTATCCATCACGACAAACTGATCCGCCGCTTCACTGAACACCCGGGAGATCGCGGAGAGAACCGCGATTTCCTCGGTGCAGGGGGATCGGAGGTCTTCTTCAAGGAGCGCCCGTCCCGCGGCGTCGAGCCTCGCTCCCTGCGTTTCCATCACGTACGAGCGATATTCTTCCGTTTCCTTCGCGGGGTCGATCTTCGACACCGTGAGATTCGGGAGCGTGCTGCTCAGCGTCTCCTCGATATGCGCCGCGGGGTCGCAGGTGGAAAGGTGGACTTTGTGGCCGAGCGCCGCGAGCCGCACGGCGACCGCGGCCGCCATCGTGGTTTTGCCGACACCGCCTTTCCCGAGCATCATGATGAGACCGTGGCCGGAGGCCGCGATTTCGTTCACGAGATCGGCGAGCGGCCTCGGGGGCGGCGGATCAAATTCGACATCCTCAGCCGGCTCCCCGTCATCCCGAAGGAGTGACCGGATATTCTCAGGCCCCACGAGGTTCTCGGGCTTCAGCGGCAGGATATCGCGCGGCAGCGCGGGGAGCGGCGCGGGAAGATTTTTAAGGACCGTGGATTCCCACTCGTAAATCGATGTGGCGAGCGGCCCGGTTCCCGCCTCACTCTCCGGGAGCACCCCATTCAGCACGAGATTCTGATTCACGATCCCGGTGTCCCGGAGCTCATCCACGGTTCTCGCGGCCTCCCGGACAGAAGCCGCGTGAGGCCGGCAGACCGTCACAAAGCGGGTTTTTGTCGGGTTGATAAGAGACTGCATCGCGGCCTGATACTGATGGCGCTGCCGCTCAAGTTCCGAATCCGGTCCGAGATCCGGACGGTTTTGCACGCGCGACTCCAGATAGTCGCACCAGGCTCCGAGGTGCTTCAGCACGAGGAGCGTGTGTCCCGTCGGCGCGGTGTCAAAAAGCACGTGGTCGTACTGCGACGCGACCGCGGGGCTCGTGATGAGTCCCGTGAATTCATTAAACACGGCGACCTCAGTCGCGTAGGGGCCGGAGAGTTCCTCAATAATCGACGCGATCGCGGATTCGGGGAGCAGATCCCGCACGGGTTTCACGATCTGCTCGCGGTGCGCGAAGGCGGCGAGCCGAGGATCAATCTCTATCGCGGAGAGACCGGGAACCGATTTGATGGGGCAGAGGGTGTTCCCGATCGGCTGCTCAAAGATCTGGGAGAGGGAGGAGGCGGGGTCAGCGCTGACGAGCAGCACCCGCTTCCCCTCGCGCGTCAGCGCGATCGCCGCGGCCGCGGCGACTGAGGTTTTGCCGGACCCGCCTTTCCCGGTAAAGAAAAGCGTTTTCGGGGCGCGGTCGAGGAACCGGAGCCCGGTGCCGGATTCCATTCCCGGTGTCTCGTGGATCACGGAGGGGCGGAGCGCCGCGGCGTGGTACACCCAGACGGATTGTGGTTTCCTGGGGGACGCTGCCGCGGCACAGTCTTCAGGCGTCGGCTTCAGCGAGACCCCGAACCATCCGGCAAGTTCCGCCCGTGTCGGATAGCGGCCGTAAAGCACCGGTGCACCGTTTACGAGAATGTAGGGAAGATCCTCCGCGCCGTGCCGCTTCAGAAACATCGACACCCGGTGGTTCAGCGCGAATTCCATTGGATCCGATACCAGATTCCAGCGCTCAACCGCGACCCCCTTCCGCTTCAGCCATTCGGCGTCAGACGCGAACCGGATCAGTTCCGGGACCGGAGTGGAATCGCCCGCCCCCGTGTTGTCAGCGGCTGCCGGATCGAATACCGTAAGACTCTTCATGAAGTTCTCCGGAAATCCTTAAATAGTGGAGAAATAAAAGCGAAACCGTTCCGGATTCAGCGCCCGGCGGGAACTCCAGGGTTCCCATCCCGGCACTGGCTTCTCGCGTGAGTCCCGGAAGACGTATCCCGGGAGTGAAAAAGCAGATCTGAATCAGGTTTTCTGTGTCACAGGCGGTGCTTATGCGGCCTTGCCCTGAAGCGTCCCGCGGGTCCCTCTCCGTGACATCAGGAGAAAAGCCGGTGAGTTACGTGAAAAAACACCCTGCGGCCGGATAAAGAGCGATGGTTGCGATGAAGCACGCTTTTCACGTCAAAACCCCGGAAGATCGCTGAAGATGACATCCGGATCAGATCAATTCGTTCTTTCTATTCTATCGAAATGAAATAAAAAGGATCAGGATTTTTTTGACACGAAATTCCCCAATATAGGTAGAAAATACCCGATAACTAAAATGGTTTACCCAGGGATAGGGACACGAAAAAGAGGAATCCCGGAAAACCCGGGATTCCTCTTCAAAAGTGCGATTTAAATCTCACCCCCGGAAGGGGCGGGACTTATCTTCAGAGCTTCGCGAGCTCCTCCGCGACCACATAGCCCTCGGTGTAATTGTGTCCGAGGTTGAGGCCGAAGATATCAAGCGGATAGTCCACCGATCCGTAGAAGTTGCCGGCGAGGTTCCCGATCGCGTAGAGACCCGGGATCGGCTTATCGTCCTTATCGAGGCATTCCAGGCGCTCGTTGATCTCGACCCCGGAGCAGCCGACCGTGAACCGGACGTGGCGATGGATGCCGTAGAACGGACCCGCTTCCACCGGGCAGAGGTGATCGGCCGGAACGCCGAACTCCGTATCCTTCCCGGCGTGTGCCATCTCGTTATAGTGCTTCACGGTTTCGAGGAACGCCGGAACGTCCTGAATGCGGAGTTTCTTCGCGAGTTCTTCCAGCGTATCCGCTTTCCAGGTATCGATCAGGCCTTCCATCACGCCCTTATGCTCAATCTTCTCCTCCGGCATCCAGTTCTTCAGCGACTCGGTGTCTTCCACCGGGAGTCCGAGCTTCTTAGCCTGCTCGATATAGTTCGAGTCAAAGATCTGGCAGTAGTGGCCGGCGTCTTCCTTCGAGAGAAGGAAGCAGTTCATGTATTCCATCGGCACCATTTCGCTCGAGAACCGGCGGCCGGTCGAGGCCTTCACGCGGAGGTACGGGTGACTCATCATCGTCGCGGGACCCGCGTCCATATCGTGGACCATCTTCGTGTGACCGACGTTCTCCATGCGGCCGCCCGCCCAGACGATCATCTTCTGGCCGTCACCGTCGCGGCCCCGGCGCTTCAGCTCAAGGTTCGTGACATCCGGCAGGTAGTAATCCATCATCCGCTTATCGTTCGCGTAGTCACCGGTGGCCATCACGACACCCTTCTTCGCGTTGAAGCGGATGAATTTCCCGGCGCGGTCCTTGCCGATCACGCCCGTGATGCGGCCCGTCTCATCCTGGATCAGCTGCACGGCAGGGGTCTTGTAGTACACCTTCACGGGGAGGTTCTTCTCCGCCCAGTCAGCGAGCTCCTGCACGGCAACACCCGTGTTATAGGGCTTCGGGCCGAACACGCAGGTCGTGAAATTCAGCTTATCCCAGCCTTCCTTCGCGAGGAACGCCTTATGCGGCGCGGTTCCCATATCGACCACCTGGCAGCCCGCCTTCTTCGCGCGGTCGACCATCCAGGAGACGGCGACTCCGGAATTCTTCGCCCAGGTTTCGAGGACGCCCCGCTTCGCGCGGTAATCCGACCCCGCGACGAGGAGCGACACGCAGGCTTCAACCTGCTCCGGATCACTTTTATCGAGGAGAATGCCGGCCCCGAAGTTGCCGCAGGCGGACGCGTAGGATTCCTTCTGCAGCACCGCGACCTTCAGCCCGAGCTCACCCGCACGGATCGCGCAGGGGACGCCAGGCGACCCGGCACCCACCACCGCCACATCGCATTCGACGGTTTCATCGCACTGGGTGATCGGCTCAGGACGCTTGAAAAATTCCAGTTCTTCACTCATCTTTCTCTTCACTCCTCATGGACGGACGCTCATTCGATAGCATCCGTATATTGATTGGATCCCCAACACCCACCGTATAGTCTAGGCGCTTTATCGTGCTATAGCGAAAAAATTATTGTGTCAGTTGTAATCATAAAAAACGGTGAGATATCTTATTTTTACGGATACAGTTAAGGAATTTCAGGAGACGGGTAAAATTGACGGGTTAAGGTGTTTTATTCAGGAGCCAGGGCTATGAAGGGCGGCAATACTTTCTGGATTATCTGGGGCGGGGTGCTGGTCCTCTGGCTCGTCCTTCGGTACTTCGCGAAGCAGCGGATGCACCCGGTCCCTGGGATGGAGACGCAGACCTATAAGAAGGCGCAGATGTATTCGGTCTTCGGGACAACCGCGACCTTCATGTTCGCGCTCGTCCTTGCCTCGATCCTCCCGATGCAGGGATTCGCGGGCCGCGTCGCGCTAGCGGTCCTCTTTATCTTCGCGGGGCTGCAGGTCACGAAAGCCGCGGTGCAGAAGGTCTGGTGCTGCCCGGTCTGCGGAAAGCCGCTCCCGGTGCAGACCGGAATTCTCGGCGTGGTCGTAATCCCGGTTTCGAAATGCCCGCACTGTGGGAGGAAAATTCCGTAATTCGGTTTCCTCTCCAATTCATATACATCAATTGAAGACGGCGTTCCTACCGAAAGCCGCCTGATTTCACACCTGAAAACGCCTCCGGTTCATCCCCGGAGGCGTTGATTTATGGGCGTTTCAGACTTTTCGCTCCGGGTCTTTTGGCCGTTCTCCCCTGGAAAACCGATTTCCGTCTTTTTTTCCAAATCATATATATGAATTCGGAAACCCTCGTTTTTTGGGGTTACCCTTTGGGAAAATTTTCCGTGTCAGGAGATCTCCCGCGAGACAACGTTCCCTCTCTCTACGGCGGGAGATCTCCATTACGGAAAGGAAAAGAAAATGGCTGATAACTTTGATTCGTACGTTCCTGAGATGGTGGCGACCCGCCGGAAGTTTCATGCCCGTCCGGAGCTCGGCTGGACCGAGTTCGAGACGACGGCGACCGTGATCACGCGGCTTCGGGCTCTGGGGTATCAGGTGCTCTGCGGGACACAGGTCGTGAAACCGGAGGCGGTGCTCGGGCGTGACGAGAAACTAGTCGCCGCCGCGATTGAGCGCGCGAAGTCAGCCGGAGTGTCGGACGACCTCCTCTCCGAAATGGGCGGCTACACGGGCGCGGTGGGAATTCTCGACACTGGCCGTCCTGGTCCCACGCTCGCCTTCCGCTTTGATATGGACGCGCTTCCGATTCAGGAGCTCCAGGATCCGGCGGTTCACCTGCCGGCCAAAGAAGGGTTCGCGTCGACCTTCAAAGGCGTGATGCACGCCTGCGGTCACGACGCCCACACCGCGGTGGGTCTGGGGGTCGCCCGCTGGCTGATGGACCATAAGGATGAGCTGACTGGCAAAGTGAAGCTCATTTTCCAGCCGTCTGAAGAAGGGACGCGCGGTTCGAGCCCGATGACCGCGGCCGGTGTCGTGGATGACGTCGACTGGTTCTTCGGCGGTCATATCGGCACTGAATGCCATTCACACGAAGTCGGTGTCTGCCACGACGTTTTCCTCGCGACCGTCAAGTTTGATGTGGACTTCACCGGGCTTGAGTCCCACGCGGGCGCGGCTCCGGAAAAGGGCCGCAGCGCGCTGCTCGCCGCCGCGAACGCCGCGGTGATGCTTTCCGCGATCAGCCGCACGTCTGAAGGCGACACCCGGATTTCGGTCGGGAAACTCGTCGCCGGCACGGGCCGCAACATTACCCCGGCGCACGCCCATATGGAGTGTGAGGTGCGAGGGACGACGTCAGAGGCCTGTGACTTCATGTGGGAAAAGGCTCAGACCGTCGTGAAAGGCGCGGCCGAGATGATGGGGGTCGAGGTGAAACTCACTAAGGTCGGCGAAGCGACGACGCTTAAAGCGACGCCTGCCGCGATGGAAGTGGTCCGCAAAGCCGCGGCCGCCGCGAAGGACGTGAAGGAAGTGAAGGAAATCACGGCTCCGCAGGCCTCTGAAGACTGCACGATCTTCACGCGCGCCGTGGTGGCGCATGGCGGGAACGCCGCGTTCTTCCTCTACGGCTGCGAGCACCACGGTCATCACCGTCCGGACTTCGATGTCCAGGACACCGTGAACCTCGAGCCGGGTCTTGAAGTCTTTGCCGGCATCGCGAAAGAAGTGCTCGGCCGGAAGTAATTCCGACACTATTTTTCTCTCCCACTGACTTGCAGAGTCAGCGCTTGCCCCCGGTACGGATGACACCGGGGGCTTTTTTTGGGCGCGGGAGAGGGGAGATGCGGGCGGGAAAAAAAGAGGATCGGTCCCTTGCGAGACCGATCCCTTTCCGGTTTTCGTTACTCCCGAACTTCAGGTGTTACTTGAAGTGTGGGGTGCGGAACCCCTATTTCTGGGGGTGATCGGCGCGAAAGAGTTCCCACTCCTCAATCGAGCGGCCGTCCGGCAGATGACAGATCGCGTATTCGCCGCCATCCTTATCCTTTTTGATTTCGAGCATTCCGTGATAGTGCTTCACGCACCAGACGGAAGCGGGGTTTGCCATCCCAACCATCGGTTCAGAGGCGGGCTGATCAGAAGCGGTTCCGTGAGCGGCGCATCCCGTGAGGAGAGCGGCGGACGCGGCTCCCACGGCTCCGAGCGCTTTAAGCGGCTTCATTGTTAATGTTCCTCAAAAGAAATGACTGATGTCCTTTTTATTCTATCGGCCGGCGCGAAACCGTTCGAGGTGTCGTCCTCCGTTCCGGCTCCCGCTACACTTCTACATATATGCGGCCTTGTCTCTCATGCGGCGGAAACGCCGGGGGCAGGGCCGCAGCGGGATTCAGTTTCAAGGAAAAAAGGACTTACGCGCGATGGACCGATACGGAAAAATTGAAGGGATGGAGGATATCGTCGATCTGATCGATGAGCTGGGGTTCCTGCCGTTCTTCCGGAATCCGATTGAGGGATTTTCGCTTGAGGAGAAGACGCCTCAGGAATTCTGGTTTGACCACGAGAGTGTCGGGGTCTGGGAGTGGAAAGGCCCGATCATTTCCCGAAGCGAAAGCGCGTACGGGAAGTTTTACCGCGGGAAAGCGGTCTGGATTTCGCGTGACTGGTACCCGGATTTCGTGAATTACCGGAGGTTTCGCCGTCATCTGACGGCAGACGAAAAGTTCATCCTGGAGACACTGAAGGGCGAGGATTCACTCCTCTCGAAAGAACTCAAGGCCTTCACGGGCTACAGCCGCCCGAGAACGAAAGCGATCGATCCGTTTGGCGAGCGGCTCACGCATCTCGATTCGATGTTAGGCGATGACGACGGTCGGAAGCGTGAAGGCTTTGAAACCGCGCTCACGCACCTTCAGATGGCGGGCTACGTGATCATTTCGGATTTTGAGTATTCCCGCGACAAGAAGGGGAATACCTACGGCTGGGGAGTCGCCCGCTACACGACACCGGAATCGTACTTCGGTGAGTCCACGCTTCACGTGGACCGCACGCCGCATGAGTCCCGCGACCGGATCCTCGCGCACCTCCGGAAGATTCTCCCTCAGGCGACAGAGGAGCAGCTCGCGTCCTTTATCGCGTAGCGCAGGGGTATCGAGATTCCGGCCTCTGTCCCCCCACGAAAAAGCGGATTCTGTTGGTTTTCAGAATCCGCTTTGTTCATGCCGCCTGAAGGAGGGGAGGGGGCAAAACTCTCTACGCCTTCCCGTGCTTCAGCCATTTGCCGGAGCGGAAGCGGAGCAGGAAGATCATCCCTCGGAAAATGAGCTCGCCGCACATCGCGATCCAGACACCCTTGAGGCCAAAGGTGCGGGCGAGGAGCCAGGCGGCGGGAAGCCTGACAAACCACATGGAGCCAAGGTTCATGAGGCAGGGGATCAGGGTGTCCCCCGCGCCCATAAAGACGCCGTACGCGACAATCGACGCCGCGAACATCGGTTCCGCGAACGCCTCGATCCGGAGGATCGTCGCGCCGAGATCGATGATCTCGGGGACGTTCGACATCAGGCCGATCATGATCGGGGCGAAGATGAACATCAGAACGCCCATCACGGTCATGACACCGAGCCCCGTCGCTATCGCGATCTTACCGAACCGCATCGCGAGGTTTTCGCGCCTCGCGCCGATGCATTGGCCGGTGAGGGAAGCCGCGGCATCTGAAACCCCGTACCCCGGCATATAGCAGAGGCTTTCCGCGGTGATCGCGAGAGAGTTCGCGGCGATCGCGATCGTTCCCAAGGGAGCCACGATCATCGTTGACGCGACCTGCGCGCAGCACATCACGGTGTGCTGAAGTCCCACCGGAATTCCGATCTTGAATGCTTTTTTAAGCAGCGGGAACTCGGGGAGGAACCGTCCTTTTTCGCCCCGGATCGCGAGCTCGGGGCTCCGGGTGCAGACGTACCAGAGCATTGGGATCGCGGTGCAGAGTTCGGCGAGCACCGTCCCCAAGGCCGCTCCGGCGACGCCCATCCCGGCCCCCGGCATCGTGAACGTGAACCCGAGGAACGTGACGAGCCGCGTCGGGAAGATGAGGAAGTAGTTAAAGACCACATCTTCCACGCACATAAAGATATTGAGGAACGAGGGGACGCGGATATTGCCGCTCGCGCGGAGCATCGACCCCGCTTCGTAACTGAGGAAAAGAAGCGGCATCGCGGCGGTGTAGATCGCGAAGTATTTCGTGCCTTCCCGCGCGACGTCCGCCCCGGCTCCGAGGAACCCCGGGAGCCAGGGGCTGATCATGAGCCCCACAGCGCCAAGAATCGCGCCTGTCGCGACCGCGACCGTGATCCCCTGCCGCAGAAGCTTCCGGGCGGTGGGGTACGACTTCGCCCCGATTTCCTGGGAGGCCAGTACCGAGTACCCCGTGATCCCCGCGGATCCGAGGCCCCAGAAGAGCCAGATCGTGCTCGACACAATACCGACAGCGGCAGCCTCGACCGCGCCGAGGTTACCCACCATGGCGGCATCGATGTACTGCATTAAAACATTCGCGAACTGCGCGAGGATCGCCGGGATCGAGAGCCGGATCACGAGGGCGAGTTCCTCGGCCCGCGTAAACGACTCGCCCGACCGGATCTTTCCGATCAGCCGCTGGGAAACGCTGTCTTTCATAGATAGATGAGGTGTGTTGCTGAATTGTTGTTTTTGTATAAGCGGTGAAGAGGGGAAGAGGGAATTGATCGTCCCCGGTGTCCGCCTTCCTTTGCCGCCGCGCCATTCTAAGCCAGACGCCCTAGGAATCGGAGGCAAAGGCGATGTGTTAACCCGGAGAGCGGCGAAAGAGAAAAACTTCCTCAAAATGGGAAAAAACCGGCGAAACCCATCATGACAAAAGACAAACAGTTGTTCTTTTGAGAGAATTCCGCTGATCGCCTCATGAATACGGATGATCCCGCCCATTACCGATTTCCCTTTAGAGGGTTATTCCTTAGGGTCTACCTATTTCGAATAAATGTTTGAAAATAAACAGTAAATTTTAACAAAACGACAAAAAAGAAAAATTTGCTTTCTTTCGTCTGCCCCAAACATGTGCATACCCTGCTATTCTGGATGACAGTTTTTCGTCGGGTACTGGAAATTAACTTGCGGACTGGGTGAATAAGAATGACGCGGACGGATGAAGAGAATCAGAAGAAAGCGAAGGCTGGCCGATGGCAGAAAAGCGTTTTTGCGCTGGCAGCTCTTCTGATGATGTCGTCCGCCTCGTTTGCTGATCTCAAAGCCCCCGAGGTCCAGGATCCGATCTACGACACGCTCACCACGCTGCAGGAGTCGACTGAAATCTCGGTTCCGAAGGCATCCCTTGGCTCCGCCCCCGAGAAGGATGGCGAGGCGAGCCTGAACTCCTCTGACCGCCCGCATGGGTTCGGTCTCCGCGTGATCAAGACCGCGGAAACGCAGCTTGGAACCCCGTACCGCGCCGGCGCTGAAACGCCTGGGCGCGGTTTTGATTGTTCGGGGCTTGTGTGGTGGGTCTATCAGCAGCAGGGGATCTCGCTCCCCCGCGACTCCGTCTCTCAGTCTCACGTCGGGACGCGGGTCGACCTCGCGGACGCGAAGGCTGGCGACATCGTTGTTTTCAAGACGAACCGCGGTCCCAACGGTTTCCACACCGGCATCATGACGGATTCCGAGCACTTCATTCACGCGCCCCGCGCGGGGGATCGCGTGCGGGAGTCCGAGCTCACCGGCTACTGGGCGCGGCACCTCTATTCGGTGCGCCACGTGGGCGGCCTGAAGCTCGCGAAGAATAAGCTTCCGTCTGACGTCGAAGTCGCTCAGGATGATCTTGAAGAAAAGATCGCGGATACCGAGTCCCGCGACGCCGCGTTTAACCCCGGCCCCGCGCTCGAGTATCAGGAAAAGGCGGCTCCCGCCCGCGTCGTCGCTTCTGTCCGCCACGGAAAGAAGTCCGCTAAGGCTGAGAAGCGTGTGAAGGGATCCAAGTCCGCGAAGACCGCCAGGGTCGCTAAGGCGTCCCGCGCCGGCAAGACCCGCGCGGCGTCCGGTAAGAAGGTGGTGGTCGCGAAGGCTTCCTCCAGCCACTCGAAGGGCCGCCGCCACGGCCACTCCTGACCGCGATAGAATAATCACGCACTATAAAGGCAAAACGGGCCCCGGTTTCAACAGCCGGGGCTTTTATTTTGCCTATTAGATACCCGCCCAATAAAAAACCGCGGTTCCGGATGCGCCGGACGCCGCGGTTATGCCTGTGTCAGAGGCTCTCGGTCAGAGCTTGATCGCGCCTGACACAATCTTCGCGAGGAACTCGGGGAAGGACCCCGCGACACGCTTCGCGCGTTCCTCAAAATCGGGTTCCGTGCTCGTGATGACCGAGCCATCCTCGATATCAATCGCGTAGTAGTAATACTCGGGATCGGTGCAGAGGTAGATCGGGAAATGGGTGTCCCAGAAGTCCGTCACTTCTTTCGCCCACTTCTTATCCTTTCCGGCCGCGTCAAGCCCCATCAGCTCGAGCTCATTCCAGCTCCAGTCGTCCTCGGTCTTCGCGGGCTTGAAGTCCGGACCCACGAGGAACCACTTGTTCCCGGTCTGATCCTCGCACTTCGCGAGTTTCCCGGCGAAGTTAAGCCAGGACTGCGGAATCGCGTGTCCGTAGCGACTGAGAACGTCCTCCGGAATCGGCGTTGCGGTTTCGGCAGGAATGACTTTCCAGTTCTGAGCGGAGAGCCACTGAATGAATTCATCAACCATTGAGGTAGCCAGCTTTTAATAAAAGAGGTCGGAAAAAAGGGGAGATCGCGGCGTCGTTCCGGTTTCAGTTCCGGACGCCCGTCTCCCACGCGTGGATCCCATGGATTCCGATCGAATTCTAGTTAAAGCGCCCCGGATTGCAAGAGCGGATACCATGATCCTGTAAAAATAAACCGGATCGCCGGAAATTCCGGTGATCCGGCCCGATCTGTCACACCCCTGTCACAAAACTGTGCTAGGGGTGACGTTTATGACGGTCAGGAGAGCGAGGCGCTCTTTTCAACCGCCTTATCAGAGGCGTCCGACGCGTGAGCGGGTGACACGCTTGCCGTGGTCTTCTTTTTGGAGGCGGTCTTCGCCTTCGCCTTGCGGCTGCGGGACTTCGCTTTATGCGCGTCCGCGGCCATCATGCCCTGAAGCTGGCGCTCGCGAAGCGAACGGAGGGCTTTGAGAGACTCCGCGGCCTCATTCATCGCGGTCGCGCGGCCGACGATCAGCGGATCCACCGGTCCCACCATCTTGTCGTCACGCCCCTCATACGGAATGGTGTTCAGGACGTAACGCATGGCGTTCAGCCGAGCCCGCTTCTTATCGTCGCTCTTCACGACGGTCCACGGGCATTCGACCGTATCCGTCTTCTCAAACATCGCTTCTTTCGCCCGGGTGTAGTCATCCCACTTGTCGAGCGAGGCGAGATCCACCGGCGACAGCTTCCAGCGCTTCAGCGGGTGAACCTGACGCTCCTTGAAGCGCTTCCGCTGCTCTTCACGCGACACCGAGAACCAGAACTTGATGAGGTAGATCCCGGAGTGAACGAGGAACCGTTCAAACTCGGGCACTTCCTTCATGAATTCCTCATACTGCTCATCGGTGCAGAATCCCATCACGCGCTCAACGCCCGCGCGGTTGTACCACGAGCGGTCAAAGAGCACGATTTCGCCCGCGGTCGGGAGGTGCTTCACGTAGCGCTGGAAGTACCACTGGCCGGACTCGGCGGCGGTCGGCTTATCGAGAGCGACAAGCCTCGCGCCGCGGGGGTTCATGTGTTCCATGAAGCGCGTGATCGTACCGCCTTTGCCTGCCGCGTCGCGGCCCTCAAAAAGGATCACAACCCGGCTTCCGGTCTTCTTCACCCAGGCCTGCAGCTTCAGGAGTTCCACCTGGAGCTTGAACTTCTCGGTTTCATAGACCTTGCGGCGAAGGTGGTTCTTATAGGGGTAGCCGCCCTTTTCCCAGTCTTCCGAAAGCTCAATATCGGGATTCAGGCCCCGGTTGCTGACCACGCGGCCCTTTTCGTCCTTCACTTCCGCGGAGAGCAGCCCCTGCAGGATCCTCTCACGGTCCGCGGGGGACTGGTCTTCGAGCACCACCTCACGGATGAAGTTCGTCGTGCGGCCGACAGCGGAGCTTGAGCGGTCCGCGGTCTCAAACTTCATCGCGCCTTCCGGCGTCGTGTAGCGGACGTCACGCTCCATGCTGAGCTCGTTCTTCACCGCGCCGTCCTTCGGGTTTTCGGACACGCCGAGCTCTTCTTCCGCCTCAGTCTGCAGGCGCTTCCGCTCTTCCTTCACGGCGCGGGCGGAGCTCACTGCTTTCGCGGCCTGGCTCGCGGCGACCTTGTTAACGCGGTCAGAGATCGCCTTGGAATCGTTTTTCTTATCTGCCATTCAGTTACTCTCCAAAAGTTGCAACCCGTTATGTATTACTTTAGTCCCGATCATCTCAGAGGAACATAGCGTTAATTGGCATCTTGCGGAATATGCATGTAAAGACGCCGAAAAACCGTGATCTGTGAGGGATCGGAGGGGATTTTTGGGGCCGCGCCGCTCGAAGAAAATGTCAGAAGCGTTTTTTCCTAACGCAGAGAGCAAAGTGAAATACTGTGTCTGTAAAAGGGGTTTCAGCCCGGATTTTCGATGCCGGAAGGACTGAGAGGGTCTTGGGCGTCGGGCTGGGTTCTGAACCCCCAGGGCCGCGCGCGGTTCTTGAACTTCGTTTTCACGCTGGTATCCTGTCTTCGTAACGCGGGAACGGCGGGAGAGATGACCCAGGGGCGCGCTTCTCTATATAGAGAGGAGAGGGCGGCCGGTTTTCCTTTCCCCGGGTCCCAGGAAAGAAAGAGAAGCTGAAAGGGGGAGTGGAGCAACAGATGACAGCAGCGAAAAAGGGTTTAAACACAGCGATGGCCGAGACTCCCCCGGATCATATTGAGGTGCGGGGAGCCCGCGTCCATAACCTCAAAAATATCGATGTTGATATTCCGCTCGGGAAGATCACCGGGATCGCCGGTGTCTCGGGGTCCGGGAAGTCGTCTCTCGCGCTTGGCGTGCTCTACGCGGAAGGTTCCCGCCGGTATCTCGAGGCTCTGTCCACCTATACCCGACGCCGTCTCACGCAGGCCGCGAAGGCGGATGTGGATCAGGTGCTCTATATCCCCGCCGCGCTCGCGCTCCATCAGCGTCCCGCGGTGCCGGGGATCCGCTCGACCTTTGGCACCGGGACTGAACTGCTGAACAGTCTCCGGCTGATGTTCTCTCGCCTCGCCTCCCACCGCTGCCCGCACGGCCACTACGTGCCGCCGAGCCTCGCCGTAGCTGCGGGGAAGCCGCTCGTCTGCCCCGAGTGCGGGGAGTCGTTCTACGCGCCGTCCGCGGAAGAGCTGTCATTTAACAGCCAGGGCGCGTGCCCTAAGTGCGGCGGCACCGGGATCGTGCATACCGTCGATCTCGCGACGCTCGTGCCCGATGAGTCGCTCACGATTGATGAGGGCGCGGTCGCCCCCTGGAACAGCCTCATGTGGTCACTCATGACCGATGTCTGCCGCGCGATGGGCGTACGGACTGATGTCCCGTTCCGCGATCTGACGGATCAGGAGAAGGACATCGTCTATAACGGCCCGATGGTGAAGAAACATATCTTCTACCGGCCGAAAAACGGCTCCAACTCCGCCGGGGAACTCGACTTCACCTATTACAGCGCCGTGAAAACCGTGGAAAACGCGCTCGCCAAGGTGAAGGACGATAAGGGAATGAAGCGCGTCGAAAAATTCCTGAAGTTTGACGCCTGCCCGGACTGCGGGGGGAGCCGGCTTTCAGACGCCGCCCGGGCTCCGAAGCTGCGGGGGATTACGCTGGATGCCGCGTGCCGGATGACGCTCACGGAACTCATCCCCTGGGTGAAGGGGGTGCCGGCGTCATTGCCCCCTGAAATGCGCCCCATGGCGGAAAGCATCTGCTCGTCGTTCCTCGCGGTCGCTGCGCGGCTCGTTGACCTTGGGCTCTCGTATCTGTCGCTCGACCGTGCCGGAAACACTCTCTCGACCGGCGAGCGGCAGCGGATGCAGATCGCGCGGGCCGTCCGGAACCGGACAACCGGAGTGCTTTATGTACTGGACGAACCTTCGATCGGTCTTCACCCCTCGAATATCGTGGGGCTCACGGACGTCATCCACGACCTGATTCATGACGGGAACAGCGTGGTGCTTGTCGATCACGATGTGCAGATCCTGAAGGAATCCGACTGGGTGATCGAGATGGGGCCGGTTGCCGGGGCGAAGGGCGGAAACGTGATCGCGAAAGGGACGGTGAATGAGATCGCCGGGAACAAAAATTCCCGGATCGGTCCGTTCCTCGCCGGGACCTACGAGCGGCGCGTCAGGCCCGTGATCCCGAAGCCAGAGATTTTCTCGGAAGGCGAGATCACGATGGACACGCTCCCGATCCACACCGTGAAGCCCCTTCATGTCTCAATCCCAAAGGGCCGGATGACAGTGGTCACCGGAGTCTCGGGGTCAGGTAAAACGACGATGGTGCTCGAGTCCCTGATCCCAGGGCTTGAGGCGATGCTGTCCGGAAATAAACTCCCGCCGCACGTGAAGGGTGTGGCGGCCCCCGGGATTGAGCACGTGAAACTCATCGACTCCACCCCGATCGGGATCAACGTCCGGTCGACCGTCGCGACGTACGCCGGGATCCATGATGAGCTGCGGAAGATCTATGGGCGGTCGAAAGCCTCGAAATCCGCGGGCTACAAAGCGGGCGACTTTTCGTATAACACCGGTAAGCTCCGCTGCCCGGTGTGTGACGGCACGGGGGAAATCAGTCTTGACGTGCAGTTCCTCCCGGATGTAGACATTCCGTGCCCGGGCTGCCGCGGGAGCCGGTACTCGAAGGCCGCGGAATCGATCCGCGTCGCGAATAAAGAGGGAGTGGAGAAGTCCCTCCCCGAACTCATGGCGATGGATGTGACGGAAGCCCTCGCCTTCTGCCGAGATATGAAGAACGTCCGCCCGAGGCTTGAGGTGCTTTCGCAGCTCGGGCTCGGGTACCTGACGCTCGGAGAAGAAACTCCGGGGCTTTCAGGAGGCGAAGCGCAGCGGCTGAAACTCGCGAGCGAAATGGGGCGCACCCAGGCGGACTCGGTCTTCGTTTTCGATGAGCCGACGATCGGGCTCCACCCGCTTGACGTCATGACACTTCTCTCCGTTTTCTCGTCTCTCATCGACCACGGCGCGACGCTGATCGTGATTGAGCACGACCTCGACATCATCCGGAACGCGGACTGGATCGTCGATATGGGTCCGGGCGGCGGAGACGAGGGCGGGCGGATTGTGGCCGAGGGGACGCCAGACGACATCAAGCGCGCGAAGGCGAGCGTCACCGGGCGGTTTATCTGATTTGTCTTAGGGGTCGCGGGGGTTCTCCTTCGCGAAATCGCGGAGGGGAGTCCCGCGGGTTCGTCTCTTTTTCCAACGAATATATACCAAGGTAGAGCGAATAATGCGCTGAAAATCTCTCTCAATAAACCGAAATCAGTACCTAAGAAGGGGATGATTTCGGTGTTTTTTTCCTTTCTCCACAGCTGCGTTTCTGAGCGTCATCTGAAGGTTAGAGGGTTTAAAACCTCGCCGGCGTTCCAAACGCGGGATGTGGAAGAGGCGAGGGGGATTGGGCAATGGATTTCCGTAGTTCCCGGCTTCAGCAGAGTGCCTCACAATGTCTGCGGGACGGGGATTCCGGGAAGTGTTTTTGTCTGAATCGTGAATTTTACAGAACGACTTATGACAGCTTTTGGGGAATAGGTTCCATAGAACGCGGATTATGTCCGGATTTAACCGGGGTTGACGCCCCGGCATTCTGAACATTCGAAAAGGGCTTTTAAATCAGGCACAGAGCGTTGTTTCGGATAATGCATTGACTCTGATCGGGTGAAACTGATTACGCTTTGTGACGTGATTTTTTTACGTTAATCGCGGAAAGAAAAAAGTTTACTTTCAGGCAAAAGAATAAATTATCCGTGAAAAACATGTAAAAACAGGGGATAATATAAGTGCCATAGGGTTAACTTTGGTTAATTTTATTTGGATGACTGATATGTTTTTCATCCTGATAAATTAAAAATAAAGTAACATCTGTAATACATTAAAGGCCCAGAAACGGTTTAAGTGATGTGTTTTAAAACACCATGAGGTGACATGCCGGGAGTGCTTCCGGTCTGAATTGAAAGTGATTCCTGACAATTGACAGGTTTATTAACCTGTAAACACAGACAGACCGCCGTGTAGACCGGAGAGGATGGCAGCTCCGCCTGGGCCCCGCACAGAGACAAGGGGGAGGAGCTGGGATGAAAAAAGAGAAACGGCTCTCGGGGACAGTTAAGAACGTATTCACGGCTGGAGACAGCCGCCGGAAGCGGCTTGCCGACGATCCGGTCCTCCCATCCCGAATCCCTCAGTCTGATAAATGGAGACCGGATCCGTTCCCCGGGAAAGTGAGCCTCGTCCGCGCGCTCGTGATCGCGGCGCTCGCGGCATCGATTCCCGCGATGCCGGCATACGCTTTTACGCTGCAGACAGCGACCGAAACATCAACAGAAACAGAGACCAGTTCAATTGATATCGGGTCCCTTGAGACCATCACGGTCGCGCGGGACTCCAATATCGTGATGTCGCTGAATGACGACACGAACACCATTAATCTCTATCTGAATGACGCGATCAGCGCGACTTCAGCTTCGATCGGCGGGATCTCAATCAGTTCCTCCGGAGTCTCAGGACTCAGCACCGGAACGACCGAAATTGCGGCTGATAACACCTCCGCGGTCAGCGGGGGCGCCTTATACAGCTATCTCACGAGTAACTACACCGCGACGGATGACGCCGGGTGGACCGTGAAGGTCGGTAATGCCGAATATAAGGTTGGGGAGGGCGGAAATCTGACGTTCGCGTCCGGGGATGACAACCTCGCTGTGGAGCTCACTACGGCGGACGACGCGTCGACCGTAACGCTTACGCTTGCCTCAGACCCCTCCTTCACAAGCGTCACATCGGACACGTTTACCGCTGGGAATTCGAGCCTCACGAGTTCAGGCCTCACGGTGACCGGGACCGCTTCCGAGGATGGAACGGCTGCCGCGCAGGCGATTCTCAGCTCAGCGGGGCTCACGGTCACAAACGGCACGAATTCGTCCTCTGTCACCTCAAGCGGGATCTCGACCACCGGGTCCGTTACCGCCGGGACTTCTCTTCTTGTTGGGGCAAGCGGCAGTCAGTCGGAACTCACGAGCACCGGACTCACGTTTTCCAACGGCACCGCCATCACCCCGCTCTCCAATCACAATCTGATCATCGGAAGCGGCAATGAAATAACCATGACGACAGGCACTGGTAATGGCTCGATCGTTATCGGTGATGAGAATACTGGAAGCTCATCAACCGGTCAAAATATTGTTATTGGCTATGAGCAAACCCTAAAGGACGGCGTTAAAAGGGCAGTCTCAATTAATCCTGTCAACTCCAGTCCAGGAGATGCTTCAGTTTCTGTGGGGTTTCAAGCGAGCGGGGCAAATTCACAATCAACGGCGATTGGCGCTTTTGCTTTTGCGAGTAATTTTTTTACTACTGCTTTAGGAGGCAGTTCGAAGGCTTCGGGAGCAGCTGCTCTCGCGGTTGGTTATGCGGCAACAGCAAGCGGTGACTCCTCCATTGCCATGGGAGAACATGCAGCCGCAACCGGTTCTAACGCCGTGTCGATTGGGGAGCAATCAAATGCATCCAATTCGAACGCTATAGCTATTGGACAGTTATCAGCTCAGCCTCAGTACTAAACTCGGTAGCGCTCGGATCCTATAGCTCCGCGGATACTTCCTCAGGCGTTACCGGGTACGACCCGAGCGGCACAAACACCTCGGGTGCGGCCTGGAAATCGACCTATGGCGCAGTCTCTATCGGCAAACCTGCGGACAGCACCGCCGGCACAGCGGAACAAACCCGCCAGATCACTCACCTCGCGGCCGGTACAGAAGATACGGATGCCGTCAACGTTGCCCAGTTAAAGAACAGCAACATCACGGTGGCCGCTGACACCGGTGACGCCGCCATGGTGAAGAACGCCAAAACCCTGACGGTTTCAGGCGGCGCGGCGTCGGGCACAGGGCTTTCGTCCGGCAACATTTCGGTCGCGGTTTCGACCGACGCCGATACCGGGAACGGTACCCTTTCTGTCGCTCTCGTGAAGGATGTGGACCTAGGAAGCGATGGCAGCGTGACCGCCGGAAATACGGTTCTTGATAACACCGGCGTAGCTACCACGGGCGGAGCGTTTACGGTGACGGCTCCCGCATCTGAAACCTCATCAGAAACGGAAACCTCCTATGCGCCCGCCTCCGCGGCCCTCTCGTCATCCGGTCTCACCGTGAGTTCCGGGACATCCGCCGATAACACAACGGCCGTTGTTACGACAGTCAGCCCCACCGGGATTCTGGTCGGGACAGGCAATTCGCTCACGACTTCGGGGCTCCTCGCCTCTGCCGCGTCGGTAACCGGGAGCCTCAGCGCGGGTTCCATCGCGACCGCCGGCACTCTGACCGTGGGGTCTGAAGGCTCGCAGACCACGATTTCCGGGAACTCCGTCTCGACCGGTACCCTCACGCTCGGGAATACGACGCTCAGCGAATCCGGGATCTCGGTCACCGCGGATACCAGCACCAAAGTTCAGAACGGACTCATGCGGCTCGCCGCGGTGAACGACACGTCGACTCCGGAAAGTTCGACTCTCAGCTCCTCAGGTCTCGACACCACGGGCACTGTTACGGCGGACACGGCGGTTGTTGTGGGACCTGAAGGAACGCAGGCGACTCTTACGAACACCGGTCTCGCGCTTCCGAACGGCGTGACTTACACGTCTTCAAGCGCTACAACGCCCGTGATCGGGAGCAATAACACGGTGGTGGAGGGCGGTGTCAATTCGCTTGTGATCGGCAGCACCAATACGGTGGGGGCGAATGAAAAGGCCGATTCGAATCTCATTCTGATCGGCAGCAATACGACGACGAACTCATCAAACTCCGTCATCATTTCGCCGACAGGCGGTACGTTTAACGCGATGGACGGCATTGTCGTGATCGGTTCTGACGCGACAGTGACGTCAGGCGAAGCAACCGCCGTGGGCTATGGGGCTTCAGCCGGGCAAGGCAGCGCGGCGTTTGGCTTTGACGCGACCGCGACAATCTCAAGCCTCGCGATGGGCTCTGGGAGTGATGCCGGGTCAGCGGAAAATTCGACCAATTTCTCTGTCGCAATCGGCACCAATGCGCAGGCAACCGGTAACAACGCGGTGGCGCTGGGTTATGTAGCCACAGCGAAGAATGATAATTCCGTGGCTATCGGTAACGGAGCGGGGGCTGATGCAGTTGGCGGCACGGCGCTCGGTAAGGACGCCCATGCGTGGACCGTCAATTCCGTGGCGCTCGGTATTGGTTCAAACGCCAAGACGGCAGCTGGTGCCGCGGGCTGGGATCCGACCGGTGCTGAAGAGACGGGTTCCGCCTGGAAATCCACTTACGGCGCGGTTTCTCTCGGAAATTCGACCCTCGGTTATACCCGTCAGATCACTAACGTTGCCGCTGGTACGGAGGAAACTGATGCCGCGAATATCGCTCAGCTGAAGGCAAGCAATATCGAGGTCGCCGCGGACACCGGGACCGCCGCGCGGGTGCTTAATTCAAAGCAGCTGACCGTCACGGGCGGCGCGACCGATAAGACGCTTTCGAGCAACAACATCTCGGTCGGCATTACGTCTGACAGCGAGACGGGGAACAGCACCCTTTCTGTCGCGCTTGTCGAGGATGTGGATCTTGGGACAGCGGGCAGCGTGAAGGCCGGCACCTATACGGCTGAGGCCGCGGCGGCCGACGGAGAAACCGCAGCCACATCGACGCTCGCCGCTTCAGGACTCACCGTGACCGGGGCTGCCAAGACCGGGACCACAGCGCCGAAGGCGACACTCAATTCGGCGGGGCTGAGGATTGCGGCTGGCGAAGATTCCTCCTCGCTTGCCTCTGACGGCATATCGACCACGGGGTCGGTGTCGGCCGGCACCTCGATCTACGTGGGTTCTGATGACGACTCTCTGTCGGAGCTCTCCGATACCGCTCTCACGCTCGGGAATGGCGTTGCTTTTACGAGCTCGGGAGCGACAGTACCTGTCATCGGCTACCAGAATTCAGTTTCCGGGAGCACGCTCTCCAACACCATCGTGCTCGGCAGCTCGAATACTGTTGGCTCGTCGACCGCATCGGTTTTTGATCTCATTCTGCTCGGGAGCGGCGTCACCACCGACGCGACGGATTCCGTCATCATCAATCCATCCGGTGGCACCTTCACTGATCTCAGCAATATCACCGTGATCGGGTCCGCGGCCAATGTGACCTATAACGGCGCAACCGCGGTCGGGGCGGAAGCCGCTGCCGGGGAAAACCAGGTGAGGGGAGGACAGAGCGGGGGGAGAAAATTGGGGCCGCGGCTTGGGAAATGACACCGCAGAGAGGAGCCGGCAGGGGCTGAAACGCACGAAAAAATGACGGCTCTGAGGCGGTTTCGAAAGAAGGAATAATCGCCTTCAGCCGGAACGAGGGGGATCCGGAAAAGGGGCCTGAGAGAAGTGAAGTCTCAATGGTGGATGAGTATAAAGGCGTTCGGGATAGACAAAAGAAAACGAGGCGACCGGGAACCAGAGAAAGCCCCGCGGTGCCAATGCCGGCGGGGGATGGCGAGGGGATGAGGAGAAAGCAAGGGGTCGAGCTTCCGGGATCCTAACGAGCCGTAACACTTCCTTTACAGTCCGCTTTACAGTCGGCTCGAAATCGATCAAACGACAGGAAAAGGGAGGGAGCGATTCGTGCCGCACGCTGAAAGACTCCCATTTCCCGCACTTAAATGGCGAATTATCACTTCAAGTGCAAAGCCTGAGAAAAGAATAGTGGCCCATAAAGC
>ERZ772871.637-NODE-637-length-29326-cov-4.63763_pt1 | contig 29326 bp, 28 predicted proteins | sample MGYA00511899_ERZ772871 | MGnify/ENA primary metagenome ERZ772871 (study PRJEB29015, sample SAMEA2737693) | human gut metagenome | biome: human gut; feature: human-associated habitat; material: faeces | place: China | collected 2012 ... | reverse complement strand
GATCCAAAGGAGTAACAGTTGTGAGTAGAACGACCTGGCAACAGATTTTATATAAGATGCATAAACCTCAAAAGCTAAAAGCGAAACCCCTGATTAAGGCAAGGATAGATTGAGAATAATCGTAGAATGTGGTAAAATAGTTATGTGTATTAGGGTCTATAACGTAAGTTATGATTTCCGCTTAGGAGATAACGTAATTAACAATTGTTCCTTGAATGGAAAAGTGTAATGATTTGTAAAGGAGATAAGGACTTTTGTGGCAAAGGTAAGTGATGTCCTGAAGCTCTCGGTTATGCGGGGTGTCCGCGTGGTGGCGGGGGAAGAGGGACTTTTTAGGAAAGTGGAGCATGTGACGGTGATGGAGGTCCCGGAGATCAAGAGGTGGCTCAAGGGAAATGATTTTCTTATCACGAGTTTTTATTCGGTGCGGAAGAGTGAGGAGGATCAGTGTGCCTTGATCCGGGATCTGGCGGATACGTGCTGTTGTATTGCGGTGAAGACGGGGCAGTATGTGAAGACTGTCGCGGAGAGTGTGAAGAGAGCGGCGGATGAGGTGGGACTGCCGGTTTTGGAGATTCCGGGGGAGCTGGCTTATATTGATATTATTGTGAATGTGATGAATCTGATCTTTGAGGAGGAGGGAAACTCGGAGATTCTGGAGAAGTATGTGAAGGATATTCTTTACGAGAATTACAGTGATGAGATCCTGATGGAGGAACGGGGACGGCTTTTTGGGATGGACGTGGAGCATGACTGGTTTTCGGCGGTGGTGATCAATTTCAGAAAGCGGTATGTGCCGGATGAGCAGGATTGGAAGGGGATCAGGTTTCTGGGGCGGACTTTGTTGGAGAGGATGAGAGAGACTGCTGGGATCAGGGAGTGTGTGATGGTTCCGTTGGAGAAGGGGTATCTGATTCTGACTGAGGGAGAGGATGAGTGCAGGCTTCGGGAGACGCTTGTGGATTTTTTTGAAGAGGAGAGAATATGTTCTCTGTGGAATGCGGGAACGGATAAGTTTGTCTGTTCTGTCGGTCCGGTCCGGACTGGACTCGCCGGGATTCGCGATACATACAGTGATGCGTTTAAGGCAATTAGGGTCATGAGAAAGCTTCAGCCTGAGAATTGTGTCTGCGTATATGAAAAGGTTGAGATGTACTGTGTGTTGCAGGATCTTTTTTCAGCGGGGAAAAGGGATGTATTTGAGAGGATTTTGGCACCGGTGGAGAGTCGGGAGTTTTTAGAGACTCTGTGGACGTATTTTATGTGTTCGGGGAGTCTGGATGAGACGGCTGGGGTGCTGCATACGCATAGGAATACGGTGAAGTATCGGCTGGGGAGGATTCAGGCGGTTACGGGGTTGGATATTAAAAGGCCGGAGGATGGTTTTAAGTTGTATATGGGAGTTTTGGCTTGGCGGATGAAGGAGTGACGAGGGGTACGCGGGGGTGAGGCTTCAGGCGCATCCGTGCCCGAAGCCTCACCCCCGCTGTGTACTGGCATGCCAGGGAGACTGTTTTTGTCCGTACGTACAAAAAGGCGCGTTTCAGTTTGGCTGGGAGAACATATAATTCTGAGTTCTTATGGATTATAATGGTATTGTCAGAATTATTTCTTGTTGCGAAATAGAGATAAAGTAAATATGCAATGAAGATGAGATAGATTGGAAAATACTTAGGGGAACTCAGGAGGTACTTGTTATGGAGCGTCGGATCGAGGATGTTCAGTATTGTGAAAGGTTATTTCAGAGTTTTTATGATATCGGAAGTACGTCGCAGGGCGGCGTGACGCGGCTGGGGTATTCGGAAACGGAGGACACGATGCATGAGGTCTTTAAGGGGCTTGGAAGGGAGCTCGGGGCTTCTGTGATTACGGACGAGGTTGGGAATACTTATGTGACGAATACAGACGAGGACGGGTATACGCTGATCGGGTCGCATCTGGATTCTGTGATCGAGGGTGGACGGTATGATGGTGTGGCTGGCGTGATGGCTGGGCTTATGGTGATGCGCTGGGCGAAGGAGGATGGAATCAGGATCCCGCTTCGGGTCGGGGCGTTCCGGTGTGAGGAGTCCAGTAATTTTGGGTGCTGTACGATCGGTAGTGGACTGATTACACATGAGGTCTATAAGCAGGATATCGGACATCTGATGTCGAAGGACGGGGAGTCTTTGGAGAGTATTTTTGAGCGCCGGGGGTTGACGCTTCATCCGAAGAAGATATCGGGACTTCGGAGATATCTGGAGTTACATATTGAGCAGGGAAAGGTGCTTGAGGAATGTAAGACGCAGGTCGGTATTGTCGGGACGATCGCGGGGCCGGTGAGGTATCGGGTGTATCTTCGTGGTATGGCAGAGCATTCTGGTGCGACGCCGATGGATATGAGAAGCGACGCGCTCTGTGCGGCCGCGGAGATCATTCTGGAGATGGAGAAGATCGGAAAGTGGGAATCCGCGTACCAGTCGGTGGCGACGGTGGGCGTTGTGCAGAATCATCCGAATGTCCTGAATGTGATTCCGGGCCGGGTGGAGCTCGGCGTGGATATGCGCGGAATCGATCAGGATAGTCTCGACCGTATGGAGCGGGCGTTTAAGGCAGCGGTGCGGGAGAGCTGCAAGAAGCGCGGTGTCGAGTATGTGGCGGAGAAAATCAACAGCATTCCTCCGATCAGTATGAGTGAGTCAGTGGAAGACGGTCTGGAGCAGGCGGCGAAGCGGCTTGGAATCTCCAGCCGGAGAATGCCGAGCGGTGCGGGGCATGATGCCATGTCTTTTGCGGAGATCTGTGATTCCGGTATGGTATTTATTCCGTGCCGGGGCGGTGTGTCTCACAATCCTTCGGAGCATGCGGAGATTACGAGTATCTGTGATGGGGCGCGGGTGATGTATGAGTATTTGAAGGAAGAGACGGCGAAATAACCGGCAGGAATATCTTTTTGAAAAGACTATAAATTTAATGATATGCTGTCTGGCTGGGAAATTCAGCGGGCAGCATATTTTTATGGGCAATTAAAGCATTTATAGATTTTTCAGGTTGATAATGTTATAATATTTTCATTATGACAATAAAGCACGGGAATGAGGAGGAAACCGTTATGTATATCACATGCCTTGACTTAGAGGGAGTTTTAGTGCCGGAGATCTGGATCGCGTTTGCGGAGGCCAGCGGGATTCCGGAGCTTAAGAGGACGACAAGGGACGAGCCGGATTATGATAAGCTGATGCGTTGGAGAATCGGGATCCTGAAGGAACATGGACTGGGACTGAAGGAGATCCAGGAGACCATCGAGAAGATCGATCCGCTTCCGGGTGCGAAGGAGTTCCTGGATAAGCTTCGTGAGCTTGGTCAGGTCATCATTATCAGTGATACGTTTACGCAGTTTGCGAAGCCTCTGATGAAGAAGCTTGGCTGGCCGACGATCTTCTGCAATTCCCTGGAGGTCGCTCCGGACGGGGAGATCACGGGATTTAAGATGCGGATCGAGAAGTCCAAGTATACGACGGTGAAGGCACTTCAGTCCATCGGCTTTGAGACGATCGCCAGCGGGGACAGCTACAATGATCTCGGAATGATAGAGGCGAGCAAGGCGGGATTCCTGTTCCGCAGCACGGAGCAGATCAAGAAAGATCATCCGGAGATCACAGCGTTCGAGACGTATGATGAGCTCTTTGAGGCGATCAAAAAGGCAATGGAAGAATAGCAGGAATCTTATGGAAAAGATTCCGCACAAAAAAGACATTTAAGAACACAGCCGGACTACAGTTTGTTATGGATGCGGAGATGGAACGTCAGCTCTGTTTCAAGGGGCAGCGGCTGTGCTTTTCTATTTGAATGAATGTACGGTCTGCTGAGAGATGCTAGATCTGTTTGAACGGTGTATCAGTCTAACAGGGTAGAAAGTACAGGAGTTCTGGTTAAAAGAAAGGACTGCTGAATCAAAAATGGAGAAATCCTACGAGAAAGTCATTGAATATGTAAAACATGGAATCGGAAGCGGGGAGATCCAGGCGGGTGAGAAGCTTCTCCCGGAGCGGGAACTTGCCCAGAAGCTGGAGATCAGCCGGAATTCCGCGAGAGAGGGACTCCGGATCCTGGAAAACATGGGAGTTCTGGAGAGCCAGCAAGGTGCGGGAAACTATGTCTCCGGAAATTTTGACGAGATTCTGGCGGAGATGTTGTCGTTCATGTATATTTTAAAGAAGATCGACGTGAATAAGATCACGGAATTCCGTTCTACCCTGGAGTGGGGGGGCATTGAGACAGGGGTGAAACAGGCGACGGAGGAGCAGCGCCAGAAGATGATGTCCTATCTCGACAATCTGGAGCGGGCGGAGACGGAGGAGGAGCGTGTCCGTTGGGATAAGGCGATCCACTACCTTCTCATCGAGGCATCCGGAAACTTCTGTATGCTGGCAAACTATAAGGCCCTCAACAAGATCATGGACGAGTACATCCCGAAGATGCGTGGAAAGATCATCGAGGGCATGCACAGCGAGCAGTTCTTAAGCCGCGCCCACAGGACACTGGCAGAAGGTTTCGCGGAGGGAAATATCGAGAAGGCGAGAGAGGGACTGAAGCTGCATTTCCACTATATTTACCAGTACTTATAAAAATCATGACAGAGTTCCGACTGATTATTTCGATAAGCCAGTGCTTTGAGAGTCAGGGAAAAGAGCGGGAACCATGACTATGATATAATTCTAACAAGCCTGACAAAAATCAGACAATCTGTGCGAAATTTGCGCAAAGAAAAACAAAAAGTCTTGACAAAAATCCGGGACAGCGATATCCTTGTATTGGAAAAAATACACTGCTTATTGATAGCAGTTATTTTTTAGAACGAATTGGTTCTACCAATAAAGAGAAAATAATCAACATTGTGCGCAATAAACAAACAAATGTGCATGGTGTTTAAAATATATCATAATTGGTACTACCAATATAAAAGAGAATCAATTGCATTACACAAAACCGCACATGTGTCATATGGGTGGCGGCAATATATGAGAAGAGGAGAAAGCAAACATGGCAAAGAAGTATAATGAGGTAACGCCTGAGATCCTGGAGCAGTTCAAAGCGATCGTTCCGGGAAAAGTATACGCGGGCGAAGAGATCAACAGTGACTATTTCCACGACGAGATGCCGATCTACGGAAAGGGCGCGCCGGAGGTCGTGATCGAGGCGACGACCACAGAGGATATCGCGGCCATCGTAAAGGTCTGTTATGAGAACTCCATCCCGGTGATCCCGAGGGGAGCAGGAACCGGTCTTACAGGCGCGGCTGTTGCAGTAGACGGCGGTGTCATGATCGACATGAGCAAGATGAACAAGATCCTGGACTATGATCTCGAAAACTTCGTAGTCCGTGTGGAGCCGGGCGTTCTGTTAAATGACCTCGCTGAGGATGTGCAGAAACAGGGTCTCTTATATCCGCCGGATCCGGGTGAAAAGTTTGCGACTCTAGGCGGAAATGTTTCCACGAACGCAGGCGGCATGCGCGCCGTCAAATATGGATGCACAAGAGATTATGTGCGCGCCATGACCGTTGTCCTTCCGACCGGTGAGATCGTAAAGCTGGGCGCTACCGTCTCAAAAACAAGCACCGGCTACAGCCTGTTAAACTTAATGATCGGTTCCGAGGGAACCTTAGGTATCATCACAGAGCTCACCTTAAAGCTCATCCCGGCACCGAAGGAGACCATCAGCCTGATCATCCCGTATGAGAACCTGGAAGACTGTATTGCGACGGTTCCGAAATTCTTCATGAACCACTTCCAGCCACAGGCACTGGAATTCATGGAGAAAGAGATCGTTCTCGCTTCCGAGCGCTACCTTGGAAAGAGCGTATTCCCGAAGCAGGTCGAGGGTGTTGACATCGGCGCTTACCTTCTTGTGACATTCGACGGCGACAACATGGAACAGCTGGAGGAGCTCACAGAGCAGGCGGCTGAGGTTGTTCTCGACGCGGGCGCTGTGGATGTTCTTGTTGCTGATACCCCGGCGAAGAAGAAAGACGCCTGGGCAGCGAGAAGCTCCTTCCTTGAGGCCATCGAGGCGGAGACAAAGCTTCTCGATGAGTGCGACGTCGTCGTTCCGGTCAACCAGATCGCGAAATACCTGACATACGTCAAGGGAGCGTCCGAGAAATATGACTTCGAGGTCAAGAGCTTCGGACATGCGGGTGACGGTAACTTACATATCTATACATGCGCGAACGATATGGACGAGGAGACCTTCAAGAAACAGGTTTCCGAGTTCATGGCAGACATCTACAGGAAGGCAGCAGAGCTGGGCGGTCTGATCTCCGGTGAGCACGGAATCGGCTTTGGAAAGAAAGGCTATCTTGCAGAGTTCGCAGGTCCGGTGAACATGCGCCTGATGCGCGGCATCAAGGAGACCTTCGACCCGAAGATGATCTTAAACCCGGGCAAGATCTGCTATGATCCGAAGGAAGAGGCGTAAAGGATTCTGTTTAGCCCCGGCAGCAGTCCCTTTTCTCCCCCGTGAGACGACTGCCGTACACCAATATATTTGTTGACACTGTCTGTCGGCCGGCAATTTCCCCCGTGAACCGGCCGGCGCAAATAAAAAAGAAAGGAAAGCTGCTGTCCGGCAAGCCCGCATATTTTCCAGGGCGGCCGCAGAAGACATAGCAGCAAAGGAATTTCATTATGGCATACTTAATTTCTGAAGAGGCGCAGGATCTCCTGCAGGACGTTAAAAATTTCTGTGACAAAGAAGTTGCAGAGCAGTGCAAGGAATACGATGTTTCCGGCGAATGGCCGAAGGCAATTTATGATAAAGCGGTCGAGCAGGGCTATCAGGCTCTCGAGGTTCCGGAAGAGTTCGGCGGCCCGGGCCTTTCCCGTGTGGATGTAGCTGCCCTTATCGAGCAGATGGCGATCGCGGACGCAGGCTTTGCCACAACGATCTCCGCCAGTGGGCTCGGCATGAAGCCGGTCCTCATCGCGGGCAGCGACGAGCAGAAGCAGCATGTCTGCGATCTGATCCTCGACGGAGGCTTCGGTGCGTTCTGTCTGACAGAGCCGGGTGCAGGCTCCGATGCCAGCGCAGGCAAGACCACAGCGGTGAAAGACGGAGATGAGTATGTATTAAACGGCAGAAAATGCTTCATCACGAACGGCGGTGTCGCTTCCTTCTACTGCGTGACAGCCATGACCGATAAATCCAAAGGGGTAAAGGGAATCTCCATGTTCCTGGTAGATGCCGGAACTCCGGGTCTCTCCACAGGACATGAGGAAAACAAGATGGGTATCCGTACCTCCAATACCTGTGACGTTGTATTCGAGGACTGCAGGATCCCGGCAGCGAACCTCATCGGAGAGGAAGGAAAGGGCTTCGGAATCGCCATGAAGACTCTCGACCAGGCCCGCGCCTGGATGGGCTGCGTTGCCACAGGTATCGCCCAGAGAGGCATCAATGAGGCAGTCGCATACGGCAAGGAGAGGATCCAGTTCGGCAAACCGATCATCAAGAACCAGGCATTACAGTTCAAGGTAGCTGACATGGAGATCAAGACAGAGACGGCCCGTCAGATGGTTGCCCATGCTTTAACAAAGATGGATATGGGACTTCCGTACACGAAGGAATCCGCTATCGCGAAATGCTATGCGTCCGATATCGCAATGGAGGTTGCTTCTGAGGCGATCCAGATGTTCGGCGGTTACGGCTACAGCAGAGAGTACCCGGTCGAGAAGCTTCTTAGAGATGCGAAGATCTTCCAGATCTTTGAGGGAACCAATGAGGTACAGAGAATTGTTGTGGCAAACAACGTGATAGGAAAGTAAAAGCAATTTGCGCGTAAAGGCAAATGAATGGCGGAGAAACGGCTGTGAAAGCCGCAAAATTTCGAGATATTACACCGGTCCGGCAGTATCCGTGAAGAACTGGTTCTGCCGGAACCGGACGAATTTTGGAGGAAAACATGGAAATTTTAGTATGTGTAAAACAGGTTCCGGACGATTCCGTTGAGATCTCCCTGGATCCGAAGACAGGGGCACCGGCTCTTGACGGTGTGACACCGGTAGTAAACGCATTTGATACATATGCGCTGGAGATGGCAGTCCGCTTAAAAGAGGCGGCAGGAGGAGAGGTGACCGTTCTTTCCATCGGCGATGAGAGCGTTAAGAACTCCTTAAAGAACTGCCTGGCAGTGGGCGCTGACTACGCGTACCTTGCGGCAAATGACGCTTACCAGAGCGCTGATCCGGAGATCATCGCAAAGGAACTGAAGGCTGCGAAGGAAGCCATCGAGGAGAAGACAGGAAAGAAATTTGACATCGTGTTCTGCGGCAAAGAGACCACAGATTTCGCTTCCGGACAGGTGGGAACGATCCTGGCGAAGGAGCTTTCCGCTCCGGTAACAGCAGATGTCGTTGATATCACAGCAGGAGAGGGAAAAGTGACAGTAAAGCAGGAGACGGAGGAAGGTTACTGCATGATCGAGTCAGGGCTTCCATGCGTTGTGGCTGTCAATAAGCCGGAGTATGACCCGCGCTATCCGACGATCAAGAGCAAGATGGCAGCGAGAAAGAAACCGATCGAGGAGCTCGCCGCAGAAGAGGCAGGAGCTGCACAGGTCGAGGTCCTCAGGGTCTACGCACCGGCAAAGAGAGCCGCAGGTGTGAAGATCAAGGCAGAAGATCCGGCGGAGGCGGTAAGCCAGGCGCTCGCCATGATGAGCGAAGCAAAAGCAATCTGATGAATGCTGGATCGGCAGAACCGGCTTTGGCCCGCGCAAAACGTGAAGTCAGCCGGAATTAAGCATGGAAGGAAATTGAGACGATGAAATATACAGATGGAAAGAATATCATGGTCTACGCCCAGAGCGCAGACGGTGCACCGGTCGGTGCAGCACTTGAGACAGTCAGCAAGGCCGCAGAGCTTGCAAAGGCAAACGGCGAGGAAGTGATCGCTGTTGTATTTGGAAAGGACACTGATACAAAGACCGTGATTACTGCAGGAGCTTCCAAGGTCCTCGTGGCAGGCGAGGAAGGACTTCAGGCTGAGGAGAAGGCACAGATCCTCGTAAAACTTGCGGAGAAATATCAGCCGAAGGCAGTCTATATGGCAGGAACCCCGGAGGGAAAGATGATCGCCCCGGCAGTCTCCGCAGTCTTTGAGTCCGGCTGTGTGACAGATGTGACAGGGATCACTGCAGACGGCGTTTACACATCCCTTTCTTACAACGGAAATGTACTGAATGACATGAAGATGGGAGAGAACCTTCCGCATGTTGCGACCGTACGTTCCGGTTCCTTCGCAAAAAAATTAGACGAGAGCAGAACCGGCGAAGTCATCGCTGAGGACGCCTCCGCAGACACAGTCCGCACAAAGGTCGTTGAGACAGTAAAAGAGATCGCAGAGACCGTCAACCTCGAGGAAGCACAGATCATCGTATCCGGCGGAAGAGGAATGGGCAGCAAGGAGAATTTTGCCCTTGTGGAAGAGCTCGCGGAGGTTATGGGAGGCGTTGTGGGAGCCACCAGACCTGCAATCGAGGAAGGCTGGGTATCCAGAGCCCACCAGGTCGGGCAGTCCGGCAAGATCGTCGCTCCGAAGCTCTACATCGCATGTGGAATCTCCGGCGCCACCCAGCATGTATCCGGCATGATCGGTTCCGGCTATATCGTAGCCATCAATAAGGATGAGGATGCGTCCATCTTTGATGTGGCAGATGCGGGAATCGTCGGGGATGTCACAAAGATCCTTCCGGTGATGATCGAAGAGATGAAGAAAAGAAAAGCGGAATAAAGGTCGTATTTACAAAAGCCATGATGTAAATAGAGAGAGTCCCCCGGTAAAAGCTGGGGGATTTTTCAGCAGTATAACTTTCTGAGCAGTGCTTTGCAGCTTACTACTATTTGCGAATCAACAGAGAATTTTATCGACTATAAATTCGCCGCAGGCAGTGTCTGGAATCTTATAAAATTCGTAACTGTTCAGTACCTTCACAGTTACATGCAAAAATCCATTCCAAATCGGCTACGCCGATGGATTTTTGCCTTTTAGCCTAGGTTTTCTTACGGTCAGCGCAGCAAGTGCGCAGACCTACTGAACAGTTACTAAAATTCTATAACAATACGCCAGATAGAACTCAATCTATCCGGCGTATTGCTTTACTTAGGATTAGTTATATCCAGGTCCCACAGGAATATATACCTGGTCAAGCGGCGATTTCGGCGCTGCTTTTGTGGTCTCCGGAACGGTTTCCGGAACAGTCTCGACCTTTGTGGAACCCATGTTCTCAGTGTCTTCTTCGCTCGGAAGAACAACGGAGGTCGAGCTGTGGATCGTGCAGGTTCCCGGAGAACGGTACCTAGAATCATCTGTTCCGCCGGATTCGCCGTCCGGAATCACCATGAAGGTCCTTGTATTCTTCTCCGGGCAGTATTCTGTTGCAAGTCCGCCGGACTCGCTGCACACGGTCAGCTGTACATGATGGTCGCAGACCTCTGTTGGAACAGTTCCCTTTGCGAAGTACTCGGTGTAAACGGCGTTTCCTCTTGGATCATTCTCGCAGACACCAGGGATCGCAAGCTTTCCGGATTTCCGGCAGATCTGGGCAGTTGTGACGGAGGACGGAACCGGGAAACCGGTGTCCGCAAGCCCCTCATGGATCTTTGTCATGATTGCTTTCCAGATCTTCTTGTGGTAGGAAGTACTGCTTCCGATGGCTGAGATCTTCTGGTTATCGTCACATCCGGACCAGATTCCCGCCGTGTAGTACGGGGTAAATCCGACAAACCAGATATCGTTATTGTTTGTTGTGGTACCGGACTTACCGGCGTTGGACATTCCCGGAATATTTGCCACTGCACTTGTGGAGTTCAAGCTGACTCCGGAGGACGCGAACATGCGGCTGCTTTCCATGGACTGGGACATCGCGTCCGTGAGAAGGAATGCGGTGGAGTCCTTAAGTACGCGCTTTGTCTCCGGCGCATTTTCCAGAAGCACTTTTCCGTTGTGGTCCAGGATCTGGGTGAAGAACACTGGTTTCGTGTAGATACCGCCGTTTGCGATGGCCGCAAAGGCATTGGTGAGCTCCAGGTTTGAAACGCCCTTTGTGATACCGCCGAGAGCGGTGGAAGCGTTGTAGTCCGTATCTGTTAAGGAAGTGATCCCTAAGTTTCTCGCGTATTCCACGCCGAGCTGCGGTGTCACAGTCTCGATCATGCAGCGGACGGCAACAATGTTCATGGAGTAGACGATACCGTCACGGATCGTGCTGTAGCCCATGTAGCCCTTGCTGCTGTACCAGTTCCGGAACGTCTTTGTGTCCATGGTGTACGGGCCGTCGTAGTAGACACTTCCCAGGGTAGCGCCGCAGGTATCGATCGCCGGGGCGAAGGATGTGATGACCTTGAAGGTGGAACCAGGCTGGCGCAGGGTGTTTGTGGCACGGTTTAAGGAACGGCTGACCTCTTTCTGGCCGCGGCCGCCGCTGAGCGCCTTCACATAGCCGCTGGACTGATCGATGAGGACGAAGGACGCCTGAGGCTGAAGTACATAGTGGACAGATTCGCCGAGAACCGTATCCCCGTCTTTTGTCACTGCAGCTTTGTATTTCGCGATGGCCTCATCCGCCTTCTCCTTTGAGGAGAAGAGACCGTCGAAGTTTGTCTCGCCGAGTTCCTTGCGGAAATATGTTTTTAATGTCTCATCGGAATAGTTCGTCGTTGTCTGGTCCGGATGCTGGATCGACAGACGGTAGTCGATCGAGTAGTAGACAACGTCGTAGTTTTCCGGTCTGCTGATCTCTTCATCCACCACGGACTGGATATCCGGATCCTGGGTGGTGTGGATCTCAAGACCGCCGGAGAAGAGGAGATTGTAGGCCTGCGTCTCCGTGTAGCCTTTCTTGTCCTGCAGGGCTTTTAATACCTGATCGATCAGTTCGTCGGTAAAGTAGGAGTACGGCGTCTGGGTCTCTTTTGTGACGATATCCACATTTTTGATCCGGGAGTAAACGTCATCGGCAAGAGCCTCCTCCTGCTCTTCCTTCGTGATTTTTCCCTGCTCGTACATGTACTGGAGGATCACGCGGCGCTTTTCTTCGTTGCGTTTTCTTCCGTTCTCGGAGAGCGGGTTGAATCTCGACGGGTTCTGGGTGATTCCGGCGATGACGGTCGCTTCGGAGAGTGTAAGGTCCGAAACATCCTTATCAAAGTAACGGAGAGCCGCCGCCTTTACGCCCAGAGTGTTGTTTCCGAGGTTGATGGTGTTTAAGTAGTTTTTGAGGATGATCTTTTTATCCATGATCTTCTCTAACTGGATCGCCAGATACTGCTCCTGGATCTTTCGCTCAAGTTTCTCCCCGAAGGTGTCCTCATTGCCGCCTTCAAAGATATTGTTTTTAATGAGCTGCTGGGTCAGGGTACTTCCGCCGCCGGCACTGGAGTCACCGGTAATGATTCCGACGGCCGCACGGACCATGGAACGGACATCAACGCCTTTGTGGGACCAGAACCTGGAATCCTCGATCGCGATGAAGGCGTCGATCAGGCACTGGGGAAGTTCCTCGTAGGATGCCTCAAGACGGTTTGCTCCTGATTTTACGAGCGTTTCCGTGAGGTTTCCCTTACTGTCATAGACCATGGTGGCATAACCGCTTGGCTCGATGCTCGCTACATCGATCTCCGGGGCCGCGTCGATAACCCCCTTGAAGATTCCGTAACCGAAGCTGATTCCAAGCACCGCTGCAAACAGAACCAGGATCAGGATGATCTTTGTGAGAAGAAGCACCAGATGTGAGGTGATCTTCTGTGATCTGGAATTTGTCTTGCGGAGTGTCTTTTCCACCTCGTTTTTTCCATAATTCATTCAGGATGCCTCCTTTATCATTCCCTAATTATAGCAAAGTTTCATTCATTTATAAATAGTTATTGTGGAAAAGTTTGGTTTGTATTATGATATTTTTGACCGCAAAGTGGGAAAATATGAAGGGAAAATTACATTTTGTGGTCGGAATCGTCAAAAACATGACAAAAATATGAATGACAGGGATATCTTTCCGCAATGCGGAATTATGAGGGTTACCTGTCCGGTTCTGCCCGGAAACCGGAAATAACGGAAAAATATACGGGACGGACAGCAGGTTTGGACGGGATATGAAGGAGAGAAGATATGGCTCTTGACAGCGTGAAAATTTTATACAAAGGCGGCACAGCGGAGATCGAAGTGAAGAAATCCCGCTTTATCGCGAACCTGAAACCGGTGGAGTCCGAGGAGGAGGCAGCGGCGTTTATCGCCGAGATCAAAAAGAAATACTGGGACGCCCGCCACAACTGCCAGGCCTTTACCATCGGCATGAACCATGAGCTCACAAGATGCAGCGATGACGGGGAACCGGCCCAGACGGCGGGACGGCCGATGCTTGACGTGCTTTTAGGCGAGGATGTCCACAACGCCTGTGTCGTCGTGACGAGATATTTCGGCGGGACCCTGCTTGGAACAGGCGGTCTTGTGCGGGCTTATTCCGGAGCTGTGAAGGAGGGACTTGCGGCTTCCGAGATCGTTGAGAAGAAGCGCGCCTTTGAGATGAAGATCGTGACGGACTACACAGGTATCGGAAAGATCCAGTACATTTTGGGACAGGAAAATATGACGGTGTTGGACAGCGTGTACACGGATAAGGTGGAGTTTTCCGTTCTCGTCCCGGTGGCAGAGTACGATGGCCTGGAAAAGAAGATCACCGAGGGGACAAGCGGCGGCGCGAAGATCGGGAAGGGCGATGAGGTGTGGTACGGCACACTTAATAAGGAAGTGATTCTGTTTTAACTGCCGGCCGGGGCATCAGTCTGCACATACAGAAGTTATGTCTTGAAGGGGATATCAGGCTGATCCTTGAATGCCGTAGCAAGCCAGTATAAACGGGGGTTCTGACATTTCGAATGGGTGAGAGAAAACTAACTGCCGATTGGACAGAAAAAAACACACAGAAAAGGCAGATCTGCCCCGAATTTTGAAAGATTATATATTGCATTTTGATTTCATGAATGCTATAATTTTGAGTCGGTAATGCAAAAATTAGGAAATGTAGTGTATACAATGTAAGATGACTGTGCAAAACGGGTCGGGAAATGATCGGTGAGAGGACAGTTATAGATGAAGAAAGAGGATTGATTATGAAGATCAAACGCGAAGATATCAGAAATATTGCGATCATCGCCCACGTTGACCACGGTAAAACGACCCTGGTAGACCAGTTATTAAAGCAGAGCGGCGTATTCCGTGCAAACCAGGAAGTAGAAGAGCGTGTCATGGACTCCAATGACATCGAGAGAGAAAGAGGAATCACCATCCTCTCCAAGAATACAGCCGTATTCTACAAGGGTGTGAAGATCAATATCATCGACACCCCAGGTCATGCGGACTTTGGCGGCGAGGTTGAGCGTGTCCTTAAGATGGTAGACGGTGTTGTCCTTGTTGTTGACGCATTCGAGGGACCGATGCCGCAGACGAAGTTCGTTCTCCAGAAAGCACTTGACCTTGACTTAAGAGTTATCGTCTGCATCAACAAGATCGACCGCCCGGAGGCAAGACCGGATGCAGTGATCGACGAGACTCTTGAATTATTCATGGATCTCGACGCATCTGATGAGCAGCTTGACTGTCCGTTCGTTTACGCGTCTGCCCGTGCAGGTTTCGCAAAGAAAGAATTAGATGATCCTGAAGTGGATATGAGTCCGTTATTCGAAACCATTATCAACTATATCCCGGAGCCGGAAGGTGATCCGGAGGCTGAGACCCAGGTCCTTATCAGCACCATCGACTACAACGAGTTCGTAGGCCGTATCGGTATCGGTAAGATCGACAGCGGTTCCTTAAAGTTAAATCAGGACTGCGTGATCGTAAACCATCATGATCCGGACAAGATGAAGAAGGTTAAGATCGGTAAGCTCTATGTATTCGACGGCTTAAAGAGAGTCGAAGTACAGAACGCGACCATCGGTGAGATCGTAGCGATCTCCGGTATCCCGGATATCCATATCGGTGATACTCTCTGCTCCCCGGAAAAGCCGGAGGCGATTCCGTTCCAGAAGATCTCCGAGCCGACGATCTCCATGAACTTCATGGTAAACGACAGCCCGCTGGCAGGCCAGGAAGGTAAGTTCATCACTTCCCGTCACCTCCGCGACCGCCTGTTCCGTGAATTAAACACAGACGTCAGCCTCCGTGTAGAAGAGACAGAGTCCGCAGACTGCTTCAAGGTATCCGGCCGTGGTGAGCTTCACCTGTCCGTCCTGATCGAGAATATGCGCCGTGAGGGTTTTGAGTTCGCAGTCAGCAAGGCAGAGGTTATCTACAAATACGACGAGAGAAACAGAAAGTTAGAGCCGATGGAGCTCGCTTACGTTGATGTTCCGGATGAGTTTACCGGAGCTGTCATCCAGAAGCTTACAAGCAGAAAGGGTGAACTTCAGGGAATGAGTCCGACAAACGGCGGCTACACAAGACTTGAGTTCTCCATCCCGTCCAGAGGTCTCATCGGTTACCGCGGTGAGTTTATGACAGATACAAAGGGTAACGGTATCTTGAACACAAGCTTTGACGGATACGCTCCGTTCAAGGGTGAGTTAAGCTACAGAAAGACAGGCTCCTTGATCGCGTTCGAGGCCGGTGAGTCCATCACCTACGGTCTGTTCAACGCCCAGGAGAGAGGTACCCTGTTCATCGGACCGGGCGTAAAGGTTTACTCCGGTATGATCGTTGGTCAGAGCCCGAAGGCAGAGGACATTGAGATCAATGTCTGCAAGACAAAGAAGTTAACAAATACACGTTCCTCCAGTGCCGATGAGGCATTAAAGCTCGTTCCGCCGAAGATCATGAGCCTGGAGCAGTGCCTGGACTTCATCGATACAGACGAGCTTCTTGAGATCACACCGACAAGCCTCCGTATCAGAAAGAAGATCCTTGATCCGACTCTCAGAAAGAGAGCAATGATCAGCAAGAAGAGCCAGATGTAATCATTGATCACCATCTGCGCGGAAACGTACGAAGATAGGATCACGAAGACGCAGCGTGATCTTATGAAAGGATAGAAAGAAAGCAGGATCGCTTCCGCATGAAAAAGTGTGGGACGATCCTGCTTTTATCATACAGCCGGATTGAGAGAAATAAGAAACCTGTGTGATGATTCCTGCCATCTGAGCAACAGAATGTGTTGATGCAGGAGCCTGGAACTCTGTCCGGCGTGCATTGAAAGAGGGAGAATTATGCTTCAGATATTGATCAGTGCCTGTCTCATCGGCGAAAACTGCAAGTGGGACGGCTCGAACAACCGCAATCAGGATGTGCTCAATTTTATGAAAAAAATGGAAGGAAAGGCAAAGTTCCATCCGGTCTGCCCGGAACAGGCGGGCGGACTTCCGACCCCGCGGGCGGCCTCCGAGATCCATATGCCGGACGAAGCGGTCATGAACACGGAAGGCGAGGACGTCACGGCAGAATTCCTCCTCGGCGCCGACTTCGCGCTCCGGGAGGCGAAAAAATATGACTGCACCATCGCGATTTTAAAAGAAAGAAGCCCGTCATGCGGCTCAAACGGCATCTATGACGGAACCTTTTCCCATAAACTCCGCGAGGGAATGGGAAAGACTGCGGCCCTGCTTGCCGGGTATGGACTGAAAGTGTACGGGGAGAGCCGTCTGAAAGAACTGGAAGCAGTGATCAACAGCGGAGAGCTCACTTGATGGTTTAGAGGTTTAAAAATAAGAAAAATATAGGTAACTGTTCAGTAGGTCTGCGCACTTGCTGCGCTGACCGTAAGAAAACCTAGGCTAAAAGGCAAAAATCCATCGGCGTAGCCGATTTGGAATGGATTTTTGCATGTAACTGTGAAGGTACTGAACAGTTACAAATATAGAATTATTTCTTAGATCTGTGTATATTTAAATACTGGCAAGTAAGAAAAGCAGAAGAACATCCACATTGAATGTTTTTCTGCTTTTTCTGATATCTGTGCCGCCTGGTTGAAATCAATAATCTTACAGCGTCTTCGCCCTGTCCGCGATCGCCTCATGGAAATTAATGACCCGGTGGTCATATGTCTCGTTCATAAGCGGGGAGGAGATCATGAAATCTGCCGTTGCCTTATTATTTGCGATCGGGATGTCGTAGACCTGGGCGATACGAAGAAGCGCCTTCACGTCCGGATCGTGGGGCTGGGCAGTCAGGGGATCGGAGAAGAAAACAACGAAGTCGATGCGCCCCTCCACGATCTTCGCGCCGATCTGCTGGTCACCGCCGAGAGGACCGCTGTTATAGCCCTTTACCGGGAGACCGGTGGCTTCGGTGATCATTCTCGCGGTAGTTCCTGTGCCGCACAGGAAATGTCCCTTTAAGATCTCTTTATTTGCCTCGCACCATTCGATCATCTCATGCTTCTTACTGTCATGGGCGATCAGAGCGATGTTTTTCTGTTTACCGATGGTCAGTGTCAGAAAATCCATAGAAATTCCTCCTTTTTGACAGGTGTTGTCTCGAAAAGACCTGCATATTGCGAATGCGAATGGATGAAATAAAAGATAATATGCAGATAATTTGCTGCCACAAGGTGATAATGCCATAAAACGGGAATTGTGTCAAGAAATGCGGGCAATGTTTCGAAATAAATTCACAGATATAAACGGAGAATTAACAGGTTAGGTTAAAACATGGATCCATCCCGGCGGACTGCCCGCCACTTGACAAATATTACGGATTGTGCTACCATCGTCAATGTGTAAAACGCAATGACAGAGACAGTACAAGGAAATTCCGGTATGACAGAGAGAAGGTTCACCGGCTGAAAGACCTTCCGAAGGAAACTTTTGTAAATTCACTCTTGAGCAGCCTGTGCGAAAGTAATTCCAGTAGTGCAGGACGGGAAGTCCCGTTACAGACGTTAGAGTGCCGCATATAAATCATGCGGAATCTGGGTGGTACCACGGAGAGTCAGCTTCGTCCCATAGCGCGGGACGGGGCTTTTTTCATGTTAACAGTTCAGCCATGCGATGATTTTTCCTGAGAAAGGTGTTGCAAGCTCGCTTGCATAAGCCTTTTTCAGGAAAAATCATCATACGGGGAACGCCCCGTGCTTCTTGTTTTCGTGAAAGCGAAAACAAGAAGATATGGCCATGCAGAAAAGCCTGACCGCCGCACTGATAGATAACCAAACCATACCGAAAGAATGAGGTGGACTATGGAAGAGAAGATCAAGGCACTGAAAGAGCAGATGGAAGCCGCTCTCGGCAGTGTAGAGTCCAAGGAACAGCTTGGTGAGTTCTGGCAGAACTTCCTTGGAAAGAAAGGCAGCATTGCGGACCTGATGAAAGGTCTTGGAAGCGTTCCGAAGGAGGAGCGCCCGAACGTTGGTAAGACGATCAACGAATTTAAGAATCAGGTAGAAGCACGCTACCAGGAAATGAAAAATAAGATGGATGAGCTGGAGCTTGCAGCCCGCAACAAGAGCGAGCAGGTCGACATCACCATGCCGGCAAAGATGCGCCCGGCAGGAGGACTTCATCCGCTCACCGTCACAGAGAACGAGATGATCGATGTCTTCGCCGGAATGGGCTTCGAGATCTACGACGGCCCGGAGATCGAGGATGACGACCATAACTTTACAAGATTAAACGTTGCAAAGAACCATCCGGCAAGAGATATGCAGGATACCTTCTATGTAGCGGAAGATATCTTGCTCCGTACCCACACAAGCCCAGGACAGATCCGTGTCATGGACGCGAAGAAGCCGCCGATCAAGATGCTGGCACCGGGACGTGTATTCCGTTCCGACAGTGACGCGACCCACTCCCCGATGTTCCATCAGATGGAAGGTCTTGTTGTGGATAAGAAGATCACACTCTGCGACCTTCAGGGTATGCTGGACAAGTTCGTACAGGCGATCTTCGGAAGCGAAGTTAAGACACGTCTCCGTCCGAGCTATTTCCCGTTCACGGAGCCGAGCGTTGAGGTCGATGTCAGCTGCTTCGAGTGCGGAGGAAAAGGCTGCCCGCTCTGCAAACACACCGGCTGGATCGAGGTCCTCGGCGGCGGTATCGTACACCACAAGGTGCTTGAAAACTGCGGCATCGACCCGAATGAGTATTCCGGTCTCGCCTTCGGTATCGGTATCGAGCGTATCGCCATGTTAAAATACGGTATCAACAACATCAACCTGCTTTATGAGAATGATCTTCGTTTCCTGAAGCAGTTCAAAGGCTAATAGGGGAGGGAGAAGATCATGAAAGTACCATTTAGTTGGCTGAAAGAATATGTTGACATTGACGTGACAGCCCAGGAGTTAGAGGATAAGCTTTTCGGCTGCGGATTCGAGGTAGAGGAACTGATCGATCTCTCCGCTGAGATCGACCGTGTCGTTGTCGGTGTTGTAAAAGAATGTACCCCGGTGGAGGGAACACATCTTTGCACATGTAAAGTAGACTGCGGCGAGTATGGAAACGATATCCAGATCGTCACAGGCGCACCGAATGTGTATGCAGGAATGCACACACCGGCAGCCCTCGACAATTCCACACTTCCGGGCGGCATCAGGATCAAGGCAAAACCGATGCGCGGCATCGAGTCCAACGGTATGCTCTGCTCCGGTGAAGAGCTGGGCTTAAACGAGGACCTGTATCCAGGTTCTGAGGTCTACGGTCTCTTAGACCTTCCGAAGGACACTGTCCCGGGAACAGATATCGCGAAAGTCGTTGGCTTAGACGACTATATCTTCGACATCTCTGTAACAGCGAACCGTGCGGACTGCCAGTCTGTTTTAGGAATCGCGAGAGAGGTTGCCGCAGTCTTAGACAAACCGCTTAAAATGCCGGCTCTCGACTACAAAGAGAGCGATTATAAATATGAAAACCTTGACATCAAAGTAGAGGCACAGGATCTCTGCCCGCGCTATTTAGGTCATGGTGTCAGAAACATCACTCCGGGCCAGTCCCCGAGATGGATGCGCCGCCAGTTAGCTCTCTGCGGCTTAAGGAGCATCAGCAACGTGGTCGATATCACAAACTATGTGATGCTTGAGATCGGACAGCCGATGCACGCCTTCGATATGAGCACCTTAGAGAGCAGCCAGATCATCGTCCGCCGCGCGGAGAACGGCGAGATGATCCAGACTCTGGACGGGAAAGAGTTCAAGTTAAACGAGAACAATCTCGTGATCTGCGATGGCAGCAAACCGGTAGCCCTTGCGGGTATCATGGGCGGCATGAACAGTGAGATCACAGAGAACACCACGCAGCTTCTCTTTGAGTCGGCAAAATTCATGCGTGACAACATCCGTAAGACAGCGAGAAGCCTCGGACAGAACACCGATGCGTCCAGCCACTACGAGAAAGGTATCGCTGAGTATACCGTAGAGATCGGTATGGCACGTGCCCTTCACCTGATCGAAGAACTCGGTTGCGGCGAGATCACAGCCAGCGCATTCGATGTGAGCGCAGGCGCACCGAGAGAAGGTAAGAAATTTACCGCGACATTGAGTGGCATCAACAAGATCCTCGGTATCGAGGTTCCGGCAGAGAATGTTCTTGACATTCTCCGCAGACTCTGCTTCGAGGTAGAGCGCGACGGTGATGTTCTTACTGTGACAGCACCGCGCTACCGTGAGGATATCGAGGTTGGTGAGCCGGATCTCGCGGAGGAAGTGATCCGTGAATACGGTTACGAGCACATCGTTCCGACCTTCTTAAAGGATTCCGCAGTTACAAACGGTGGATTAAACCCGGCACAGAAGAGAAGAACAAAATTAAAACAGGTGATGGTATCCCAGGGCTATTTCGAGGTATCCACTCTGGCATTCTACTCTGACACTGACCTTGACGCGCTTCATATCGCTGAGGACGCGAAGGAGCGCAACGTGATCCGCCTGTTAAACCCGATCACCACAAACCTTTCCATCATGAGAACAACCCTGGCTCCGTCCATGCTGAATACAGTTGTTGAGAACGTGAAGAAGGGCAACACGGCAGGACGTTTCTTTGAGTACGCGAACGTGTACTATCCGAAGGCACTTCCGCTTACAGAACTTCCGAATGAGATTCCGCATGTGGGATTCGCGGCATTCGGTGAGGAAGAAGACTTCTTTACCGTCAAAGGAACCATGGAAGAGCTTGCAGCTTCCTTCGGCGTAAGCTTCGACTACGAGAGAGCAGAGGATGTTCCGTATCTTCATCCGGGAATCTCCGCATACATTCTCTGTGATGGCGAGCGTGTCGGTTCCTTCGGTAAGCTTGCAAACAGCGTTGCGGGTGAGTTAAAGCTCCCGAAAGACAGCAAGGCAAACAACCAGATCTATCTCGGTGAGATCGACTTCGCGGCACTTGCTTCCCATATGCCGGAAGGTCTGCGCTACAAACCGATCTCCGAGTATGACACGGTTACCCGTGACCTGGCTATGGTCGTTGACGAGGATATAAGCTGCGGCAGCCTGATCAATGAGATCAGGAAGGCATGCAAGCAGGTCGGTGACGTAGAGCTCTTCGATATCTACCGCGGCGACCAGATCGGCAAGGGAAAGAAGAGTATGGCATTCAAGATCAACTTTATTCCGGAGGACAAGGCACTTGATCCGAAGGATATCGAGAGATTCGTAAAGAAGATCCTCGGAAACCTGAAGTTCCGTCTTGGAGCTGATATCCGGTAGGATCAATGGAATATTGATCAAATGTTTGAAAAAACGGTCATCTGATGCAGGCATGAACCTGCACCGGATGACTGCTTTTTTCGCTTAAACAAAAAGGCTGGAAGATAAAAATCAGACGTTCGCCAGAAAAATTACAAAAGAACGTTTCCCTATGGTACAATACAAAAGAACATGTATGTTCAGAAAATTGGCAGTCAGATATGACCGAATCCTTGCAGAGGTGACAAATTATGCATACAAAACGTTTAGGGGATATGCTTCTTGAGGCTGGGCTGATCACGGAGGAGCAGCTCGGCGAGGCATTAAAATATCAGGCACAGGAAAAAGAACGACTGGGAACGACTCTGGTCAAACATAACTATATAACGGAAAAACAGCTGATCGATACACTGCGGATCCAGCTTGGCATCGAATATATCGATCTCTCGAAGGTGGATATCACGCCGGAAATGTCCAGATATGTACCAAAGAACCTGGCGAAAAAGATGAATGTGGTTCCGGTCCGTGTTTCCAGGGATCAGCTCTTTCTGGCGATGGCGGATCCATTGAACTTCATGGCGATCGAGGAGGCAAAGCGCACCTCAAAAAAGAGGATCGTGCCGATGATCGCGTCGGAACCGGCGGTGAGACGTGCCATCAATGTTTTATACGGAAATGAGGGCGCTGCCCGCGCCATGGAGGATATCCGGGCGGAGACGGCGGCGACCCGGGAGACTGAGCCTCAGAGGCAGCAGGAGATCCAGGAAAATAAAACGCCGATGATCCGGCTCGTAAATTCCATTATTGAGCGCGCGGTTTCGGAGAATGCCTCAGATATCCATTTCGAGCCGACGGAGGACAATATGGTGATCCGCATGCGTATCGACGGGCAGCTGCAGCAAGTGAGTTATATGGAGGGAAAGCTGAAAAACTGACAGGGACGGAAGAAAATCAGTATATGTATCTTGATTATAATGTAAAGGAAGGAAGCATTACAGATACTTATACAGACGTCCATTGGAATGATATTAACGTAAAAGCAAAAGAAGAGTATAATAAAGCCATAAACAATCAGGTCTGTGACAATATCTATGTTTTCCTAGACATGAACAATGAAAAAAATGCCGGCGAAAATATTATCCAGGCAGCCCCGTACTACGACGAGGATGGAAACGTAGGAAAGATCCAGGGACAGAACCCATTCGGCCCTCGAAGATAGGACTACAAAGGATCTTTGACAAAAAGATAAAGGAGTATCAATATGCTGCACATCAGCCCGGGAATTACAATATACATCCTAACGATCACATTCATCCTGGGCTGCTGTCTCGGAAGCTTTGCGGACTGCGCGGCGGGACGGCTTCTTTCCGGAGAGTCAGTGTTTGCCGGGCGGTCCCACTGTGACCACTGCGGGCATGTCCTGGGAGTGCTGGACTTGATCCCGCTGTTTTCCTGGCTCCTTTTAAAAGGACACTGCCGCTACTGCAGGGCAAAGCTACCGGCAGAAGCCTTTTTTGTGGAACTGGTATCGGGAATTGCCTGCTGTATGATCGTGTATCGCTATGACATGTCTGTGATGAGTCTCAGGGGAATTCTTCTGACAGTAGTCCTTATGATCCTCAGCCTGACCGACCTTCATGGATGGATCATCCCCGACCGCCTGCAGATTGCGGGCTGTGTGATATTTTTAGCGACCGCCCTGTTTCTCCCGGACCCGATCCAGAGAATCTTTGGAGGTCTCTTCCTTGGATTGATCCTCGGCGGGGGGATGCTTCTCGTATCTCTGGTCTTTGACAAGCTCACAGGGAAGGAAAGCCTTGGCGGGGGCGATATCAAATTGTTTTTTATGACAGGACTTTACCTGAGCTCGGCCTGGGAGATCCTGTTTTACCTGATCTTAAGCTGTCTCTTCGGTCTGGGGTTCGCGTCTTTCCGGAAAGAAAAACGTGTTCCTTTTGGCCCGGCGATCGCGGCGGCCTGTTTTATTATGATATTATACGGAGAAAAATTGACCGGCTGGTATACTGACCTGTTCTGAATTGGAGAACTTCAAGATGAAAAATTGTTTGGGAATTGAGATTGGAAATTACCGGATCAAGATCGCGTATATGGAAAAAGGCGTGCTGAAGGAGTGTATTTCAGAACGGATCGAAGAAGGAGCGAAACCGGATGCCAGACTCTGCGCGGAGACGATCCGGGATCTTCTGGCTCAAAAAATGATCCGTTGCAATGCCGGGTGTTCGTAAAACAGTTAAACCAAAAACTCAACTATTTTACGGTATCTGTCAAACGGGGGTGGTAAGAAACAACGTAAAACGAGTGATGCCAGGTTGAAAGACCGAGCATCACTCATTTTTTATCTCAATACATTTTTTGATATTATGGAGGTGCATATTATGCAGGAACTTAACTATATTCTTTGCGGCGATTACTATACTCCTGATATTCGTTTGCCGGAGGAAAACAGGCCCATTGGTCGTTGGGGACGGATGCACAAAGATTATATCAAGGAATATAATCCCATCCGCTTTAATGATCTGTGTCTCAGCGGCAAATTGTGGACTTGTTTGGCTGACTTGAATGAACAGGCACAGAACCGTCTTGAACTTATCATTGAGCAAATGAAAGCCACCGAGGGCATAACAGAGGTCATGAAGCAGCACGATCAGATGGCATGGATAAGAGCTATGAACAGCATCTGCAATCGTGCAGAGAAAATCATTATCCGTGAGATGATCTATGAGGAGAATGTCGTATGAGAATCCTTGAAGAATTTTGGTATGGCAATATTGAGCCTACTGAATACGACACTTCCTCTAAGGAGTACAAGAAGCTGTTGGAACCGATTTGCCGAAACGAAGAAAAGCTCAAAGCTACTATGACATACGAGCAAAAAGAGCTGTTCAAGAATTATACCGACTGTGTGCGAGAATATCAAACCATCACGGATTGCATACTATCTAAGAGTAGTTTTCGCCTTGGCGGAAGAATGATGATTGAAGTAATGGAGAAAGCTAAATTTAATTGCTAAAACGTAGGCAGCAAAATTCCTTCTGCTCAATTAGAATTTTCACGGCAATCTTTTCACGAATGAAGAGCTTGCCGTTATTGCATTTCACAGATAGGTGTTTCTATTTCTTTCTATATACAATAAACGTTTAATGTTTACACAACCCGAAAATAGTCTATGAGTATTGACAAAATGACAAATTATTAGTATAATATAAATTGAATAATTATGTAAGGGCAGAGGTATTGAAATGGATAAAAATATTACTTTTACAGTAGATTCAGATGTTTATGAGAAATTTAATATAGCACTCAGCCTTTCTAGAGAATTGTCTGACGAAGCAGCAAATGCCTGTCTCCGTTGGTATATTGCTCAAGCTTTTGGAAACGCATCAAAAGTATACACTCCAAAGGCAACAAAGCAAACCGATACGAACAAAGATTTTTACGGAAAAGCATTGCAGCGTATTCCGATGTGGGCGTTAAAACCCAATCAATACAATCATAAGATCATTAAAGCTTACTTTATGTCAATTGACATAGCCGAACACGCTACCTTGATGATGATGGAACGCTTATGTAGTAATAAAGATCGTCCCGATTTGTATGTTCCTACTTTTAGAAATAACTACGCACAAATGAAATTGGACGGTCCTAAATCCCACGGAAAAGTATTTGAAGATGATGGTGATCGTGTGTGGATTTGGGACGAGGTTGAAGAAACCTTGATGCAGTATAAAAGCAGTTTTTATGCCGGAGTGCAGTAAGCGATGAGCACTTTAATTGATAATAGCATTACCATATACGAAGCACTTGAGCATATAAGAAATGGTAAGTATGTCATGCCTGCTTTCCAACGGCAATATGTGTGGAGCATGGAACAAATCGAAAATTGTGGGACTCGATTCTTTTAGATTATCCTATTGCCACGTTTCTGTTCTGGCATGTAGATGATAACAATGTGAGTTGGGACACATACTTCTGTAATTTTCTGCACGAAGTTACATTTGCCAGTAGAAAACAAGCAGATAGCGTAAACTACGAATTAAGCAGTATTGATGTAAAATTGACTGATACCGCCATTTTAGATGGTCAGCAGAGATTGACACCTTTATTCCTTTCTCTTTATGGACGAGCATTCATCAGACAGAAACATGCAAGAAAAAAGTTGCAGGAGGTACGGTAGTCAAACTTCTTATCGAACTGAACAAGCACAAGCTGACTGTAGACGAGGAAGAGTATAACAGCAAAAAGTTCGATATTAAGTTTACTGAAAAAGTCGGAAAACTCAGTCCAACACAGTTTGAAATCAATAATATTCTTAGTGCCAAATTTCAAGATGATACCACAAGAGATCAGGCTATCGAAGATGCCATTACTAATGTCCCGGCAGATAGCAAAGAGTACGCTCGTAATATTTTGAATAAACTGTATAATAAGATTTTTGTCGAAAAACTGATTTGTTATACGGAAATTCAAGATATGAAACAGGACGATGCCTTGGAAATGTTTGTCCGTTTCAATAGCGGCGGCAAGGCGCTAAAAAAACATGAAATCACCTTGTCAATTCTTGAGGCATACTGGCCTAATGCTAAAACAGAGTTTGGCAAACTGCTTGACGGTTCTTATGTCGGCTTTGGCTCTGATTTTATTGTTCGTTCTGCACTTATACTCTATGGCGATGTTGTTAAATCCAACATCAATAAACAGATTGCAGAAGACTTAAAGAACATTGGCAGGATTTCAAAAAGATTCTCAAGAACCTCGAAGAAGTATTAAAGGGCATGAAAATCGAGATTAGTCGATTCTCCAGTAGTTGGAACGTACTGTTGCCCATCATTTACTTCATGTACTACAACCCGGAATATATGAACAATCTGGACGGTATCAAAGCATACTTGATCCGACCTGTATTGTTTACATACTTCCAATCTGGCACTACAAGCAAGTTACAGCAAATGAAGAGTAACATTAACGACAACGATTATGAAATCACAGTCGATATGCTTGAGCAGATGAGTGATCTTCGAGTGACAGACGGCAGAATTGATGACATCATCAATTCCGAAAAAGGTAGCCGTGTTGCGGGAGAGGCGTTGTATTTCTTGGGACTTGACTGGATCAACCGAAATTTCAAATACGAGCAAGATCATTTGCATCCATACGATAGATTTGATAGTACAAAGCCTATCTCGGTTTCTATGGATGACTGGCGAAGATGGAGGAGCAACCGGAATCGTTTGCCGAATCTTCAGTTGCTCGAAGGCAGAAGTAACGGCAGTAAAAATGCTATGTGGCTTGCAGATTATTATAACGACATGAATGACGAGCAGAAAGCCGAGTTCTGCAAAGAAGCACTTATACCGGAAGGGGTATCCTTTGAGCTTGAATATTTTGAAGATTTCTATGAGAAGCGAAAGGCACTGCTTTCAAAAAAGATGCGGCAGATTTTGGGATAAGACCCGTAAACGAGGTAAACGCAATGATTGATACAATATATACGATTGGATATTCTGGCTTCAAAATAGATGATTTTGTGAAAACCCTTAAAGAAAATGGGGTTTCTGTCGTAATAGATGTAAGAAGTTTACCATATTCACAATTTTATTCTGACTACAACAAAGAAAATTTATCCCGAATATTAGAAGTATCTAAAATTTATTATCGCAACTATGTTGCCGAATTTGGTGCACGACAAGAAAATCGAGATTTTTATCCTAATGGGTATCTTGATTTTGAAATGTTTGCACGCTCGGAAGTTTTTTTGTCCGGATTTGAAAAAATAAAAAAATCCATGCAAAAAGGTTTTGTTATAGCATTGATGTGTAGCGAAAAAGATCCCATAAAATGTCACCGCACAATTCTTGTGGCCAGGGCATTTCATAATGCAGGTTATAAGGTGATCCACCTATTGCCGGAAGGGCAAAAGATAACTCAGGAAGAAATTGAAGAAAGATTGTTAAATATGTTTTTTCCGGACAGAGGTCAAATAAACATGTTTGCTCCAATGTTATCAACGGAAGAATATATTGATGAGGCTTACAAAAAGCAAAACGCAAGTATCGGATACAGTATAGAGGGAGAAACATAATGAAGCTATTTACTATAGGATTCACCCAGAAAAATGCTAAACAATTCTTCGAACTACTCAAAGCGAACCAAATAGAACTACTAATAGATGTAAGATTAAATAACAAGTCTCAGCTTGCTGGATTTACTAAAGGAAACGACTTGGAGTATTTGTTAGCGGAGATTTGCGATTGTCAATATAAGCATTGCTTAGAATATGCCCCGACAAAAGAAATATTAGATGGCTACAAAAAAGGAAATATAACTTGGGAGAAGTATGTCGAACTGTATTCGGCGCTAATGATTAAGCGTGGAGATTACAAGAATTTTCACGAGAAATATGAGGCATATTCGAATATTTGCTTGTTATGTAGTGAGCCTACCGCTACGCAATGCCATCGCAGGTTAGCTGCTGAGATGATTGCGAAAGGCAATCCCGACATTAGTATTAAACATATTTAACGAAGGAGGATGTGTATGATACGGGAAGTAGTAATATTAACTATGTCATCAAAAAATCATGGCTATTGTGTTGCGGGAATTGACCTTCAAAATGGCGAATGGATAAGACTCGTATCAGATGATGCAGATACACACGGAGCACTAAGCAAAGAAGATGTGAGATATTCAGATGGCGTATGTTGCAAACCGCTTGATGTTGTAAGAGTTGCAATTGACCAATACACTCCGATAGAGCATCAGCCTGAAAACGCATTGATTGATTCTACGAAGTATTTAAAAAAAATTGGAACAATAGATATAGAAAGTGTCTTGGAAATTCATCCTGCGGAATATCACGATGTTTTGTTAGGCAATCAGTATGCATATATTACTGAAGCCGGAATATACAAGGTTAGTGAATCGCTTATTTTAGTAAAAGTGAGCGATTTGACTATAAACCACCCGTCGGAATGGTCCACGAAAGCGAGCTTTACATATCGAGGCATGCAGTATTCTAATATGGCTGTAACAGATCCCGAATATTACACAGAACCTAATAATCATCATGTGAATAAAGCAATTTTGGTGATAAGTTTGCCAGATAGTCCTCAAAACGATAAGTATTATAATAAATTTGTAGCCAAAATATTTCCGTTATAATCTTGTGCCCCACGTTAAATTGTTATGGAATCAATAGACAAGCAAACTATAATGGTATCGTAAGAGCAGAAAAGCGCGAAAGCTGGCTGTTTTGTGCCGGTGGATCCACAGTTTGCGTTGGATTACCACGGAAATACCTTTTCTATCGACGGGATCCGGATCGAAACAGAGGACGGGGTGAACGGCGGTCTCTTTGGAAATGCTGTCACGGCTAGAAATGTCATGATCGACGGCTGCTATGTCGGCGGCCTGATCGGCGCTCTGGATGGGGAGATGACGGTCGGGCAGTGTTTTGTGGCAGCCGGGATCAATGATTCCGGCAGTTCCGGCGGGTATTCCGGCGGAACGGGCGGTTTGATCGGAGTGCGCCCGGCGGCGCACGTTTCTAGCGGGTGCAAGTCCCGAATCCGCCCGGTAGTGGGAAGGATATAGCCGAAGGTAAGGGTGTCCATCGCGAGGTGGAATCTGAAGGAAGCCGGATGTGGGAACAGACTAACCACGGGCAAATCT
>ERZ772871.628-NODE-628-length-29769-cov-27.7885_pt1 | contig 29769 bp, 26 predicted proteins | sample MGYA00511899_ERZ772871 | MGnify/ENA primary metagenome ERZ772871 (study PRJEB29015, sample SAMEA2737693) | human gut metagenome | biome: human gut; feature: human-associated habitat; material: faeces | place: China | collected 2012 ... | reverse complement strand
GGGAGAAAGGAGAATAATCCATTACCCTCAAAAGAGGATAATTGGATTATACGTGTGTGATATGTGTCTTACTGAATTTGATGAAAAGAAATATGAAGATGTCCTCCGCGAGGAAGGCCGGGAGGAAGGACTAGCAGAAGGGATTGAAAAAGGTCTAGCAAAAGGTCGTTCTGAAGAACGGAAAACCTTGCTTGAGATCGTCCAAAAGCTGAAAGAAGGAAAAACTCCGGAACAGTTAGTTGCAGATGGAATGGAAAAAGAATCTGTGGATTCTGCTATCACGTTAAGAAAGCTTCTATAATCTGTAATAACCCATATTCTATATAAAACAAAGAGTTATAAAGAAAAAGGTCTTGCGGAAGAACTAAAAAAGAATATTCCGAGGAACGGAAAACTTTACTTGCGATCACTCAAAAGTGTCAGTATTCGATTTATTGCTGAATGCTGGCGCTTTTTGTATTACATATTCCGTTTTGTACTGTTGCCGAAATTTGATATTCTACGTTATAAGTGGTTCCTCATTTTTGTCACTTGCCAGTCTCTTATATGTTGATTACGTGTTACTTGTAGCAATAATTTTGCATCAACTGCTGTTTACAAATCCAGTATTTCCAACACTTCCACGCAAAATACCATCCATATTTCCGGTTAAGGTAACTTACAAGACTTCTACAAAGAAGAATGCTAAGGCAAAGACAAAGAAACTTACTTACACAATGAAAGTTGCTAAGGTAGGCGTTGCTTTATCTGGAGATTCAGTAGTAGCTATTGGAAGCACAACTAAGTTAACAAATACTAAGAAAAATTCTTCAAGAGCTAAGATTACTTACACATCAAGCGATGATTCTATCGCAACAGTAGCAGCTGACGGTACAGTAACTGGTGTTAAGGCTGGTAAGGCAACAATCACAGCTAAGATTACCGTTGGTAAGGATTCAGCTGAAACTACTAAGGATGTAGAAGTAAAGAAATTTATCCTTAACAGTGTAACACAGTCAAAACTTAGAGAGCTTACTGTAGATGTTGCGGGAGATACAAAAGCTCTTAAGGCAACTGATTTTACAGTAGTAAATCCTAAGACAAATGTTAAGTACCCGGTATCAAAGATTGCTGTTGATTCCAAGAACACAACAAAAGTTACCCTGACTATGTTCGCTGACCTCAGCGATGCTGCTGATTATGATGTAACACTTGATGGTATTACAAAGTCTTTCAAGGCTACTGATGGAAAGGTTGCATCTATTTCAGTTGATCCACTGACAATTCCATATGCTACAGAAAAGGAAATTAAATTAGTTTCCAAGGATGCTAATGGTGTAATTGTCAAAGAACTTCCTTACGGAAAGGCTGATTCTTCTTATACATTTACCATCAATACAAATGGAAATGGTTACACAAGTGGAAGCAACCTTTATCTGAACAAGGCTGGAGATACTGCAGTTGCAGAAATCTCATACAAATCTGGAAAATATGACAAAGATGGTAAGCCAGTTGATAATATCGCTGCACAGAAAGTAACCATTACAGCAGTAGATCAGTCTGCAGTCAGCGAATTTGCTGTAAAAATTGATAAAGCAGGTAAGTCATTTGACAAGGCTAAGGATTCAAACAAGATTGCTGTAGAAGATACAACTCGTACAACAGCATACTTTAAGATCAAAGATGCTGATGGAAAAGAAGTTTCCGATTCTGTATATAACAAATATACTGTTGAATCTTCTGACAAGAGCGTTCTGATGCTTGACAGTAACACAATCACTGTAGATAGCAATAAGACAAGATCCGTAGTTCTTAAGGGTGTTAAAGTCGGTACTGCTTATTTGTTATTTAAAGACAGAGACAACAAGATTGTTGGATCTGTAGCTATCGATGTTGTTGCTAAGAGAGAAGTTGCTTCTATCACATTAGATAAGAACTACCTTACAATCTCTAATACAGCAAACACAACAAGAACAGTTAAAGCAACATTAAAGGATCAGTATGGTGATGATTGGACATTAGGTACTGACTATATCCAGCCTGAGTATAAAGATTCCTCAAACGGCGAGAAACTTGCTTCTATTAGTGCAACTGGTAACAAAGTAACCGTTAATGTGGCTTCAGCTAAGATTGGTACTTATAATTACTACATCCAGTATTGGAAAGATGGTAAGAATCCAGTATCTCAGGTACTTACTATTGTTGTTTCAGAGCCAACTGATAAAGCAGATGTTAGTAAAATTGACAGTTATCGAGTAAGTTTTGATAATGAAACTGTAGATACAACCGTTAAAGAAGGAAATCTTGATCAGACTACTGATTCAGCAACTGTAAATGCAGAACTTATTGGCGTTGCTGGTGGTGTTGATAAGACTGTAGTAAGCGATAGTCAAGTGATTTACACTGTTAAGAAATCTGATGGAAGCGTTATTTTTGGTTATGAAGGTAACGAAGCTGCTCCTACTACTGGAACAGTAAAGACAAATGCTGCAATTCAGGTTGATACCAATACTGTAGGTTCTTCAACTGATTTAGCTGGTGTAACCGGAAACAAATTAAAGATCAGTGTTGTTTCTACTAGCGCAATTGGTTATAAGGCAAAGAACCTTGGTGCTGGATCTTATACTGTAATTGCAAGATACAATGGAAAAGTTTACACTTCTAACTTTGTAATCTCTGATAATCAGGGAAAAGCATCCGTTACTTTCACACCTGAATATACATCATCAAATGTATTACAGTTTGGTTCTAGTGCAACTGTAAAACAGGCTCTTGAAAAAGCTATTCAGGAAGTAGATTATAACGGTTACAAGATCAATAGTTCTTCTTTAGCAAGCAATATTGTCAAAGTTGAAGGAACAATTAACAATGTACCTGGTAAGGTAAATGTAGATATCACAAACGATACAATTGCTCGCCAGAATAACTTTACAGTTACAAAACTTGTTGTAAAGGTTAAAGTTCCAGACACAAATGTTTATACAGACGTTGAGGTAGATTTACCAAATACTGTAATTACTATCCAGTAATTTATATTCTGTAATAAAAACATTTTATGGAAAAATATTTCCTTTTAGGAAATAGTAGGCTATAGATAAAATATCTCCGAGAAGCTAAGGTTTCTCGGAGATATTGTTTTTAACAAATAATTTTGCATGAATATGAAATACTCCTTTGTGAGTCTGTATAGACTGCAATAAATGTCACTACTCAAATATTCCTTTTAGGAGACGGGATTTAACCAAATGGCTTGAAATCATTCATTTTTCAAAAGAAATTCATCTTTCACACAAACTAGAAGATAGTCATTTTCTCTTTTTACAGCAAAGATATCTTCATTTTCTGGTTGATATCCTATATACTCAATCTTCAGTAAATTGCATAGTTTGTTTAAAAGTTCTTCTTTTTCGTTTTCTTCAACTTCATTTAAATGTTTTGAAGATCTAAAATATACTCCCGTAGTATCTGAAAATGGAATCTTAAACGTCATAGCTGATTTTCCTCCTAATTTATTTGTAATTAGAAAGAGGTTGCCCGAAAGCAACCTCTTTCTAACAAATTTAATTATTTGTTTGTTACTGTTCTTCCTACAGATACAGTATAATCGTAAGATACACCACTGGATGTTTTAGCAGTAAAAGTAATCTTAGAAATATTAACTTCTGCGCCAGAAGCAAGATCTTTTACACCTGTGATATCTCCAGAAGCTGAAATTGTATTTCCTTCAACTTTTGTGATTGTTAATGTCTGATTTCCTGATTTTCCGTCGTTTACATAAGTTGTATCTCCAAGAACAACCTTTAATGTATTCTCAGCAAGATCTTTTACAGTAGTCTTTGTAGCAGTAGATACACCATCATTTACAACCTGTGCGTCAGCACCTGCCTGAGTATCTTTTACAACAACCTGAGTCTTCTGAGAATAATCTACATTATTAGTATCCTTCCACTCTGCAGTTACTTCATAAGTTCCTGCTGCAAGTTTTGTTGCGACATTTCCACTTACGGACATAGCTGTAATCGTTAATTTTTTACCATTAGCTTTCTCATTGCTAACAGTAGTACCATCAACAGAAAGGCCAGCACCTGTAACAACTTTGCCATCTTTCTTTACAGTATAATTAACAGTTTGATTATCATATTTTACTCTGTCTAAGCATTTAAAAATCTGTACGGTTGCATCAGAAGAATCACCAGGCTTGGCATCATCCTTAACAACAGCATCAATTTCACTAGCAGAAGCTTCTAATGCATAGCTGATATTTTTCTTTTTATCATCAAGATTCTTTACAGTAACAGAAACAGTCTGCTTTAATGTCTTAGTATCAGAAACTTTCAGATTAATTGTCCATGTATAAGTACCTGGCTCAACCTGACCCTTGAATGTAATCTTATCATCAGCAGTTTTCTGAACATACTTATTAGTATTATTAGTATTTACATCTGAAACTTTAACAGCAGAACCACTCTTAGCATCAACATATACACATTCTGCTGAGAGAGCATTAGTACCGATTGTGATATCATCACCATACTGGTCTTTTGCCTTAGCAGTTACAACTTTATTATCAGCAATTTTTGTTGTATTAGATAAGGTAAATGCAGCATTGTCGATAGTTAAAGAAGCTGCTTCTCTCTTAGCAACCACATTGATTGGAAGGGATGTGCAATACTTGCCATCTTTTTTAATAATGATATATGCTGTTCCAGTTGTTACGGCTTTAACCTGAACCTTATGGTCTGCATTGTTGATTGAAGAAGATCCAAGGAGAAGGATATTCTTATCAGAACTTTCTACTGTGTATTTGCTATAATCAGAAACTTCTTTGTCATTTGCATCTTTAATTTTGATAAATGCATATTTGTTATCTTCAACAGCAAGTTTATTATCATCTTTCAACTTATCAAACTTGTCAGTAGATTTTCCAAGACGTACAGCATAATTGTTAACAGTTGCCTGATCAACAGCAGTAATTGTAAATGGCTGCTCCAGTTTTACCTTAGGTGTTCCATCTGCATTATACTCAGAAGATGTATAAGTAATCTTTCCTTCTGCAACAGAACCAATCTTATTCAGGTAAAGTTTCTCACCCTGTAAAGTTCCATCATATTTTGTGAATGTGAAAGAAAATCCAGCATCTGGATTGTTCCATTTCATTCTATTCACAATAATTCCCTTTGTATCTTTTGCTAAAAGGTCAATTTCTGTTGCTTCAGCATATGGAATCTGAACTGGATCAACGGAAATAGAATCAACCTTTCCATCAGAAGCTACAAATGTCTTTGTGATACCATCTAATGCAACACCGTACTCTTTTGCATCTGTCAGTTTAGCTGCAAGAGTAAGAGTAACCTTTGTAGCATCCTTTGCATCAACACTAATATCTGTCACAGCTACAGTTGCTTTTGTTTCAGTACCAGTTACAATAAAATCTGCTTTCTTAAGGTTCTTGGTATTACCTTTTACAATAGCAACAACTTTATTTGCTTCTGTAGGAGTAACAGAATCTAAAATAACATTCTTTACTTCTACATCCTTAGTAGTTTCAGCTGAATCCTTACCAACGGTAATCTTAGCTGTGATTGTTGCCTTACCAGCCTTAACACCAGTTACTGTACCGTCAGCTGCTACTGTTGCGATAGAATCATCGCTTGATGTGTAAGTAATCTTAGCTCTTGAAGAATTTTTCTTAGTATTTGTTAACTTAGTTGTGCTTCCAATAGCTACTACTGAATCTCCAGATAAAGCAACGCCTACCTTAGCAACTTTCAGTGTGTAAGTAAGTTTCTTTGTCTTTGCCTTAGCATTCTTCTTTGTAGAAGTCTTGTAAGTTACCTTAACCGGAAATACGCATGGTATTTTCCACAGAAGTGTTGGAAATACCGGATTTGTAAACAGAGTTTGGGGCAAAATCACTTCTACAAGTAACACGCAAGCAACATACAAGAAGCGATTAAATCTGATTTATGGCTTCGACCAGCGCAGGTACATCCAGATGCGTGTAAATCCGTTCCGTCAGGGACATAGCGCCGGAATGACCGACAATTTTTTTGATGGTAGTCTGATCGACATGTGCTTCGGCGAGCAGGGAAATCGTGGTGTGCCGGCAGCAGTGAGGTGTATGATCGATGTGCAGACGAAACATCAGAGGCTGGAAAACATTATGGTAATACATATAATAGGTAAAATGCTGGCTGTCCAGAGTATGGATGAGATATTCACAATCAGAACAGTCATGAAGCCAGCGCTGGTAAAAGGGGAGTACTTTGTCAGCAATCGGAACTTTTCGAATGCCGTTTTCGGTTTTGCTGTCAATGACATCAAAATATTGTTCGGACAGATGAACGTTTTCTTTTTTCAGATCCAAAAGCTCTGAGACACGGACCCCATTGTATATCAGCATGAGGACTGTCTGGCAATAGGGATCGTTTTTGTGTTTCCACAGGAGAGCAATTTCAGAAGTGGAAAAACAGCTTCGTATGTTTTTATTAGGATTCCGGTCTTTGTATTTCGAGATATTTACATAGGCAGAATAATCTTTTGAGACAATTTCGTGTTTCATGGCATAAGAATAGAGCTGGTTAAAGAGAACACGGATTTTTTTCAGGGTAGGATAGTTCTTGCCACAGTGATCAATCACCTGCTGTAAATCATTGAGTCTCAAATTATGAAATTGCATATCAGCAATGTCTTCACAAGTGGCAAAGGCCGCCCGATAACCTTTGATGTTGGAGTGGGAGATGGTAGGAAACTTTTCTTCGGACCATCGGAGATAAATTTCCCGGAAGGTTAATTTCAGCGTTTCCCCATCGATGGGATAATTATTGTAACGTGCCAGAATCTGCAGAGCTTCCGACCGGGTAGGAGCGTACCCCAGAATCTGATAGTGCTGGATGCGCTTTCCAGTGATGTCATTGATGTGCCAGCCCGTAGTGATGCGTGCTGCGTAGGGTCTTCTTCTGTTGCCGGAGAGTTTTACGACTCCGCCGTATCCGTTTGGTAATCTCATTTTTCTTCCTTTCATGTGTAAAAATTTATATTATCGTGTCAATCATACACATTTATTTGTAAAATTTTTAAGTAACACATAAGTAACAAAAAAGTGTTTTTACCTATTAATAACAAGAAAAATAAAATCCACATGCCGGAATGATTGAAAAAAAATAAAATTTGGGGTATGATTATAGGCAATGAAACATAAGGAGAAAATAATCTTGAATACGAATGGAAACAAAAACACGTTAAAAGCAAATAAGATATTGATTCCCGTTATTTTGTTGATCGGATTGATTCCAATCATTGTGCATTCTTTTGTTTATGACACAAATCTGGCGCAGTTTGACTGGTATCCGGAGAGCGCCGCAAAACAGACGGATTTCTTTTTTGCATGGAAGATGATTGCGATCATCCTTGTGGGAGTTGTAATGCTCGCAATTTTACTGATCCAGTATTTGAATAAGAAGGAATTTAAATTTGAAAATTCCTTTTATTTTCTGATGGTGTATGCATTGTTTGTTGCAATGTCTGCTCTGTTTTCCAGTCACAAATACTGGGTGGCACATGGTACATATGAACTTTTTGAGCCTGTATGGGTTGTATTTGTCTATATGATACTGTGTTATTATGTCTATAATTATGTACAGGAAGAAAAACAGATAGAGGTAATCCTGCGCTGGTCCGGCATTGGAATCGCAATTGTTACTCTGATTGGATTTTTCCAGGTCTTTGGATTGGATTATTTTAAGACATCTCTGGGCAAACATCTGATGACGGACACAAGCTGGTGGAACCAGTTAGATAAGATTTCCTTTAATTTCGCAGATAAGACTGCGTATACGACACTTTACAATCCAAACTTTTTGTCATTTTATTTTGGTATGTTAATTCCACTGCTGATCTGCCTGTTTATTGGGGCAAAAAAGATGTGGCATCGTCTTGTAATCGCAGTCACAGAGATTTGTTGCATTGTAGCACTGGTTGGAAGCAGAAGTTCTTCCGGATTTATTGCACTGGCAATTGGAGCGGTGATTCTCGCATTGGTTTTGCTCAGCCGGAAGAAAAAATTATTTGCAGCCGGGATTGTTGTAGTTGTCATTGGAGTGATTGCAGCAGGAGTGCTGGCAAATACGACAGGCATCGGTCAAACTCTTAAAAAGACGGTTGTTGGAACCTATCATATGAAAGATCAGTTCTCTTTAAATGATATCAAAACGAACACAGATGATGTGGAACTTGATATCTGGAATAATCCTCTGTATGTGTCCTATGATCTGGGGAGCGACGGTGTAATCACCGTGGTATGCAAAGATGCAGATGGTCAGGAGATTCAGACAACAGAGGTAGATCAGGAAAATCATATCTTAAGTCTTAATGATGAAAGATTTTCCAATGTGCAGATTCAGCCAATCATGTTTACCGATAATACAGCAGGAATAAAGATGATCATAGATGGTGTCGAATGGGATTTCTCAAAAAATGATACGGACGGATATGAATATCTCAATCCAGCAGGAAAATTAGTGAAGTTTGAGAATCCGAAGGTTTCAAATGTATTTTTGGATGATGCAATGAGCAATCGAGGACATATCTGGAATAAAACGATTCCGCTTCTTGGAAAGCATGCTTTTATGGGGAGTGGGGCAAATACCTATATGTTTGAAGTGCCACAGGAAGATTATATCAGCCAGAACTATGTTTACGGTGCAAACAGCTATGACGTAAAAGCTCATTGCTGGTATTTGCAGCAGTGGGTGGAAACCGGACTGATCGGTACCCTGGCACTCCTGGTATTTCTGTTCTGGTATCTGGTACAGTCGATACGCATTTACCGCAGAGTGGATCTGCACGAGAGTATCAGCTGGGTTGGATTTGGATTATTTGCGGCAGTGCTGGTGTACATGATTGCAGGTATCGCAAACGATTCCAATGTATGTACTGCTCCGGTATTCTGGGGTATGCTTGGTCTGGGACTTGCAGTGAACCGGATGCTCGTAAAGAAAGAAAATCTCTTTGTTAAAGAAACGGTTTCTGCGGAAAGTGATACTGCCGTAAAACAGAGTATTTCAAGAGCAGCAGAGAGTGCAAAAGCAGATACCGCGCAGACGGTACAGAATACTCAAGGGGCTGGAGTGACAGAATCCTCAGTCAGGAAGAAATCATCGAAAAAACAATCGAGAAAACAGAGAAAGAATCAAAAATAACAGATTGAAATTATGAAAAAAATCATTCAAGATAAACAATTACTGATCAGACGGATTTTTCTGATGTGCTACGACGTGCTTGCAGTGTTTGCTGCAAGCATAGTTGCGTTATTGATTCGGTTTGATCTGAATATCAAAAGCGTACCGTTTCAATATATGGATGAAGTGTGGAGAGCACTTCCTTTTATGATCATTGTTACACTGATCATTTTCTGGATGCTCCGGCTGTATTCCAGTCTCTGGAGTTATGCGGGAGCACTGGAAATGATGTATGTGGTTTCAGCATGTATTCTGGATACCGTTGTTGTGACAGTGCTGATATTGCTTCGGAACTGGGGGGATATGTACCCGGTGCCAAGAAGCTTTTACATTCTGTATGGATTGTTTCTGTTTGTATTTGTCATGGGATGCAGATATTCTTACCGCGGACTGCGTGTGCTTCGCAATATGCGCAGAGCCGGTGTGTACAGACGGAATGTACTTGTGATCGGAGCAGGGGATGCAGGAAACCAGATCATTAAAGAAATCAACAACAGCCGCTATGTGAAAAAGAAGGTTGTTGGTGTGATTGATGATGACCGGAACAAGATCGGCAATTATATTCATGGAGCGAAAGTCGTAGGAGATCGGAGCGATATTCTGGAAAAAGTCGAAGAACTGCATGTGCATGAGATCATCATTGCCATGCCATCGGCCACACAGAAACAGATCAAGGGGATTCTTGATATCTGCAAAGAAACCGGATGCACATTGAAACGTCTGCCCGGCATTTACCAGCTTGTAAACGGCGATGTCAGCGTCAGCAAATTAAAAGATGTAGATGTCAATGATCTTCTTGGGCGGGATCCGGTGACGGTTGATCTGCAGTCCATCATGGATTATGTTTCTGGGAAAATCATAATGGTTACAGGGGGCGGCGGCTCTATCGGAAGCGAATTGTGCCGGCAGATTGCCGCACACAAGCCAAAACAGCTGATTATTGTGGATATTTACGAGAATACGACCTATGATGTGCAAAACGAACTGAAAGTCCGGTTCCCGGATCTGGATCTTGTTGTGCTGATTGCATCCGTGCGGAATACGAATCGTATGAACTGGATTTTTGAACATTACAAGCCGGAGATTATCTATCATGCAGCGGCACATAAGCATGTGCCTCTCATGGAAGAGAGTCCGAACGAGGCAATTAAGAATAACGTGCTTGGCACATGGAAGATTGTGCAGGCGGCAGATCGGTACGGTGTGAAGAAATTTGTGATGATTTCCACGGATAAGGCAGTTAATCCAACCAATATCATGGGTGCCAGCAAGCGCATCTGTGAGATGATCATTCAGACCTATAACCGCAGATCGAAGACAGATTTCGTAGCCGTGCGTTTTGGAAATGTGCTTGGCAGTAACGGAAGTGTGATTCCGCTGTTCAAAAAACAGATTGAGCGTGGAGGTCCGGTCACGGTTACCCATCCGGATATCGTGCGGTATTTTATGACAATTCCGGAAGCGGTATCTCTGGTGCTGCAGGCGGGCACCTATGCCAAAGGTGGAGAAATTTTTGTTCTGGATATGGGAGAGCCGGTCAAGATTCTGGATCTGGCAAAGAACCTGATTCTTCTTTCCGGTCACAAGCCGGATGAGGATATCCATATTATTTTCACAGGACTTCGACCGGGAGAAAAACTTTATGAAGAGATGCTGATGGATGAAGAAGGGATGCAGGATACCGCAAACAATCTGATTCATATCGGTAAACCGATTGAGCTGGATGAAGAAAAATTCATGCAGCAGTTGGAAGAATTAAAAGAGTACGTTGTGACAGAACCGGAAGACATCCGGGAGTGTGTCAAAAAAATTGTGCCGACGTATCACCCGGAACTGGCGGGGGAGAATAAATAAGTAAAAATAGAACGGCTATCAATGACAGCAATTCCGTGCATGGCACGTGAATTGCTGTTTTGCTTTTTACAGATGAAACGTATTGCGGGGATGTCTGGTAGTGAGGATGGCACGCTGCTTTGACATGGCAACATGCGTATAGATTTCCGTGATATGAATAGAGCTGTGGCCAAGCATTTCCTGTATATAGCGGATATCAACGTCCGCTTCTAGAAGGCTGGTGGCAAATGTATGCCGGAACATATGCGGTGTAATATGCTGTTCAATTGCAGCAAGAGAAGCATATTTGTTGATCATCCGCCGTACCGACTGATCGGATAATGCCGTTCCGTTTAGCGTCGCAAAGAAATGCTGGCAGGTTTCCATCTGGGGAAGAAATTCATTGCGGTATTCCGACAGAATCTGTATGACCTCGTGGTTTCCGATCTGAACAATTCGTTCTTTGGAACCTTTTCCGTAGATCAGGACTGATCCATCGTACAAATCGATGTCACAGATACGCAGAGCGCATAATTCGGAAATCCGTATTCCGGTTGCAAATAAAAGTTCTATGACAGCGGCATCCCGCAAAGCGTTTTTTCTCTGATAATCCGTTTTGGCGACGGTGCGCTGCTCATAGATCGTAGATAAGAAAATTTCGATCGTGTGCAATGGAATGGTTTTCGGCAAAATCACAGGTTCGCGGAATTTGATCTGCACCTTGTTGAAAGGATTCCGGGCGATGATTTCTTTATATTCCAGGTAGTGAAAAAGAGCTTTGACCGAGGCAATCTTTCTTTTTACGGTTTTGGGTTTGTACTTCTGGTGCAGACTGCCAATATAATTTTCCAACAGATCCGGTGTAATATCAGAAACATCCCTGCATGAAAAAATGGCATAAAATTGCTGAAGGTCGATGCGATATGCTTTCAGAGTCTTGGAATCCAGGCGTTTTTGGTGACGGCAGTGTTCCAGATAGTTGTTGATGTGTGTCTGTAAATTTTTCATGGGTGGTCTCCTTTGTATATGAAGTTTTGTTTAGGAGTATATGGTACATGAAATGGGGGAGATTTTGTTGGATAAGGCAAAATTTGAAAAAATTGTACAATATATAACAATTACATGGATAGAACAGTGGGGTTTCCTGTATCAGTATGGGTGGGAAAGGGTATGGGATAGACTTCGGGGAAATACAGAATGTGGATGTCGAAAGCTGATGTTTTGATGGGAAAACGGTGAGATTAAACAATAAATTGCCGTTTAAATAAGAAAAATGGATTAAAATAAGGGATTTTGTTATAATTTCGGGAAATATATGATATAATTTATGATAAATAAAAAGAGTATGATAGATAATAAAGAGTTATTCGTAATTATATGAGGTATACATAATGAAAGCACGCTTAAGCAAAAACACACTTATAGGAATTAACATATTTTTTATTTGTATGTATATAACTGGAATAGTTATAGAAAGTGTATGTCAAAATGAGATAGTTATCATTGGTGTTATATGTCAAATTATTAGTTTTATTTACACCGCAATAGGATATATTGTTAATATTTTTATTAAAATAAATGCTTCGGACTACAGTATGCCTACTTATTTTTTTACAGATCGAAAAGCAACTATAAATACAGTTATTGAACACTTATATAACATACTATATTTAAAGTGTAAGGATCAAATTATCCCCATTGTTTGTAGTGAAGAAGAAGGTTCTGGAAAAACAGAACTTTTGTTAAAAATAAGACAATTATTAGATTGCAAGTCAATTGCAAAATCAGAATTAGACTGGGATCACTATCGAATGTACTTGAAAATAAAAAGAAAAATTGGATATGTGTATCTAATTAATTATGGTGAATCTAAGAATGTTTTTAATATAAATGAACTTCCATATGTTATTAGAAAGAAGAATATTGTTTTTATTGATAATTGTCCTATATTATCAACGGATAAGTTTAATGAAAAGACAATTGTGATTTTCTGTCAAAAAGACAACAGTAAATTATCAGATCCTAATAATAAAGAAATTAAACTTAATAAATTCGGTGAAAAAGAAATAAAAGAATACTATAACAGGAAATTCAAAAGAGATTTAAATGAATTAATTTTACAAAGAATTATCAAGTATTCTAATGGAAATATTTCTAAAGTAGTCTCTATTTTGGATACCCAACAATCTTATGAAACATTTTGTAACAATTCAGAAATTATTTATGATATTGAACAATATCTGAGGGAGGGAGATTATCAATCTGCTCAACAAATTATAGAAAGAATGACTTCAAACGAAAAAAATTTAATAGATAAAGACCCTGAAACCTTTTTTAGATTAAAATTTATAAAAGCAGATTTACTGCATTTACAAAATGAATATGAAGAAGCATTAAACCAGTTTGAATTACTAAGATTGAATAATTTAAATGACGATAGTAAGATGCAAGAAATTATTGAAAAAATATCTCATGTTCAAAAGCATCTTGGAAATTTTGAACAGGCAATTGCCGAAGCTCAAGTGTTAAACAACGATATAAAAAGTCAAAAATGTCTAAGTTTAAATTTGCTAGAATATTCTGTTACTGAGAATGAACATTATCTTCGTGCAGCGGAAAAAAATATTCATGACATAGAAAAAGTATCAACAAAATATATAACTTCGCAAAAAGATAGTTACGATACATATAAAGCGGTGGTGTGTATATATCACAAAAAATTTAATGTTGCGCACAGATTTATAGATCAAGCCATTTCTATATATGAAAAGCAAGATAGCCGTTTTTTAAATAATTGTTATTATATTAAAGCTGAAATTTTTCGCCATGAACAAAAATATAGTCAGGCGTGTGAATATTATCAACGCTGTTTAAATGCATATAGATTTAATAATGATATAGATGTCTATTCTATGGCATATACAATGTTGGTATATCTTAATACGGTGTACAATGCAAAACACGAATTTGAAATAACTTATTCACTAGACGAACTAAAAAAAATATGTGCTAAACGTAAAATGGATTATAACAAAAAAATACTCATGAAATTAGATCAGTTAAATACTTGTAAAGACAATGAAATAAAACAAACCATAATATGTTATTTTGATAAGTTTGTATTTTTTATACCATAAAAATATCATCTAAAATGAAATAGGGTTTTTTCTTATGTGAAAGATCGGTACATATATTATGTATAGTATCTTCTTTCTCCTCATTGCATGAAAGTAAGTATATTAATTTAGCTATATTATCCAAGTCCGATTCAGAATAATTATACCTGGTAATTTCTTGTACACCGATTCGAATACCAGTATATAACTTTGAAATTCTTTTATTTAATGTAATGTTATATTTTATAGCTCTTTCGTATATTAAATTTGTAGTGTGTTCATCAAAGCAAACAAATAATTGATGTGTTTTAGTAAATAATTCGTTATTTAATTTGACAACATCTATACCATATGATGTAAGCTTATGACCTAATATATTTGCATTTGTAACAATTGCTTTTTGATATTTTACACCAACTTCAGCCTGCTCAATTAATGCCAAACATAAAGCAGCGATATTGTTGGGCTGAATATTGCGCAAAAGAGTAGGAGAGATTATAAAATCAATTTTTTTAATATAATCGTCATTGTTTGTCATAATAATTCCGCATGTTGGTCCGGGAAGAGTTTTATGAGTTCCACCAATTAATAGAGAATTGTTGAAGTGACATAATGGATTATCTAATAGATTAGCTGCAATCAAACCTAGCGTTTGAGAAGCATCATAGATTAATCCTGTTGAAAATGGTAAATTTATTTTACTAAAATCAGGCTGAGATATAATATCAGATTGACAGAATATAACAAAGCTAATATTCTGTTCAAGAAGGATTTTGTTTAATTCCGAATAATTTATTTCAAACTTTTCGAAATCATATGGAATCGGTAAATATCTTATTCCTAAATTGTCTAAAATGTTTGCAAGGGATGGATGTCCCCCACACTCTTTTGTTGTAATTAAAACAGTAGAAGATTTATCTACAATAGCCATAATAAGTATTGCCATGCAATTCATTCCACTTAGGGTACGTGAATCAACATATTTTGCGTGATAGAGATCATTACAAATTTTTCTGTCAAACTCAATAATTCATAAATGTAGTTACTTCCAATATTATCTTTTTCGATAATTCTATTTTTGTAGCCTTGGATATATTTACCTTCAAAGTCAGATGATAACCCTTGGCGAACAAAATCGGAAATATATGTTTCTGCAGCACATAAAGGCACTTTTTCTTCATTAAACTTTTCAAACTTTTTATATAATTGTTTTAATTCATTGTAAAATTTATTCATGTTTTTATCTCCATATTAAGTATTTTATTTGACGAATAACTCTTTATTATCCTTCAACTTTTTTAGGTAATGGAGACGGATAGTGAATTGTAGCATGAGATTGTTAATGACGTGAAACAAGAGTAGTCATGTCATTTATACGAAAAACAGGAGTGGAAGTAATAATCACAGTCATTGCAATATGCACTAAAATAGAGTATGATATAACATATGTAAATTTATGAAAATAAGGAAAATCAGGAAGGAGCAAGTCAGCCATGAAAGGATACCATTACATCAAAAGAGGAATTGATATCATATTAAGTGGGATGGCGATCGTGATCTTATCACCACTCCTTCTTTTTTTATGTATTGCGATCAAACTGGATACACCGGGACCGATATTATTTAAGCAGAAGCGTGTCGGCATCCACCGGAGTTTCTTCCAGATTTACAAATTCCGTACTATGCGGATTGACACACCGAAGGATGTGCCGACACATATGCTGGAGAATCCGGAGCAGTACATCACAAAGGTAGGAAAATTTCTGCGCAAAACCAGTCTGGATGAACTGCCGCAGATTTTTAATATCTTCAAAGGAGAAATGAGTATCGTAGGACCGCGGCCGGCACTGTGGAATCAGGATGATCTGGTAGCAGAGCGTGAGAAATATGGTGCCAATGATGTGACACCGGGGCTGACCGGGTGGGCACAGATCAATGGCAGAGATGAACTGGAGATTCCGGACAAAGCAAGACTGGATGGCGAATATGTCAAACATCTGGGACCATGGATGGATCTGAAATGTTTTCTTGGCACAATTGGCTCCGTGCTCATGCACGATGGCGTGGTTGAAGGTGGAACCGGAGAACTGAACAAAGAGGAAGAAGAGACAGAAGCACACAAAAGCGAAACAGCACAGAGCAGCGCGAAAAAGGAAACCATTGCAAAAGACACAGAAGAACGTGAAAAGGGCAGGAGAAAAAAGAAGATTCTGATCACTGGAAGCGGCAGTTATGTGGGAACTTCCGTGGAGGCATGGCTGAGACAATGGCCGGAGTACTACCAGGTTGACACGCTGGATATGAGAACCCAAACATGGCGGACACACGATTTTTCTACATATGATGTGGTCTATCATGTGGCGGGAATCGCACATGCAGATGTGGGACAGGTGACGGAAGAAGAAAAGAAGCAGTATTACCGTGTGAATACAGATCTGGCAGTAGAGACAGCCGAAAAAGCCAAAAAGGAAGGCGTGCAGCAGTTTCTCTTTATGTCTTCCATGATTGTATACAGCGGATGTAGAGAAAAGAAAATTACAAAAAATACAATTCCCAAACCATTGAATTTCTATGGAGACAGCAAATGGCAGGCGGATCAGAAAATACAGGCACTGGCAGATGAACGTTTTAAGGTTGTTGTATTGCGCCCGCCGATGATTTACGGAAAGGGATCAAAGGGAAACTATCCACAGCTTGCAAAACTGGCAGGAAAACTTCCGCTATTTCCGATTGTACATAATCAGCGTTCCATGCTTTATATAGAAAATCTGGCACAGTTTGTCAAACGGATGATCGACAACGAAGAGACCGGAGTGTTTTTCCCACAGAACGAGCAGTATATCAATACTTCGGATCTGGTGCAGATGATCGCTGTGGTAAAAGGACACCGGCTTGTGATGGTTCCAGCGACTGGCTGGATCATCCGGCTGATGAAAAAGATTCCGGGAAAAATTGGCACCCTGACGGGCAAAGCGTTTGGTGACAGTGTGTACGATATGCAGATGAGTGAATATAAGGAAGAATATCGTGTGTGTGACTGGAAAGAGTCGGTAAGAAGGACGGAAGGATAAGAGCTGGAATGGGAAAATCTTGCATAAATAAAAGAATTAAAGTATGATACTACTGAAAAGATGATAAATAGCTTAATGGTATGCATTCGAAGGTTTAGGAGATAGAAAAGCGTGAGAATAGACAAACTGCAAGTGCACAATTTCAGAGGTTTTTCAGATACAGAAATAGTATTAAACGGAAAAGATGCCATTTTTTATGGAGTAAACGGAATGGGAAAATCGTCAATACTGGATGTCTGCAATCTTCTCTTTTCCAGAATTATGCAGGAAGCAGCACAGGATGAACAGATAACAGCCTCTCTTTTAGGAGAAAAAGATGTAAAAGTTGGAGAAGAAGAAGCAAAAATAACGTTGTTTCTTGAAGACCAGGGAAATAATTTTCACTATTACCGAAAAAGAATTCAGGGGAAAAATCTGCATAATTCCAAAGAACTGAAGAGAGTTTCGGAATATATTCGAAAACAGTATCTGGGAGATTATTTGGAAACAGAAGAAGAGTATGAAAACGATGACACGGAAACACCACAGAAAGAGTTTACTTTAAATAATGAAAATATTCCTGTTTATGTGTTTTATGGAGTTGACCGCTATAATGAAAAAACACGTAAATTGAGAAGGCGTTATACAGGAGCAGCAGGGAAACTGGATGCGTGGAGAGATTCTGCATTTGGAGGAGTGATCAATTTCCGGTTATTTTTTGAATGGTTCCGGGGAAGACAGGAATATGAAAACAGTATACGAGTGGAAACACCGAATGCAGAAGATCCACAGTTACATGCAGTAAAAAAAGCCATATTAAACGCATTGGGAGATGGATTTTCGGAAATTCGTGTGAAAGTAACAGAAGAAGATGCGGAACTTATTGTCATCAAAAAAGAATTGGAATTGGCATTTTATCAATTGTCAGAAGGAGAAAAAAGTGTAATCGCACTGGTAGGCGATCTGAGCCGGAGGCTGGCAATTGCAAATCCAAAGAGGGAGAATCCGTTGGAAGGGGATGGCATTGTGCTGATTGATGAAATTGATCTGCATCTGCATCCGAAGTGGCAGGAGAAGATTTTTCCGGCTTTACAGAATACTTTTCCAAATATTCAGTTTATTGTTTCCACACATGCTCCGAAAGTGCTGGAGTCTGTGGATGAAAATATACAGGTAATACGTTTGCATGAAGATGCAGAAACGCATCTGGTTTTGGCAGAACCGATGGAGCCGATGAACGGCTGGGATGTCAATACAATTCTGGAAGATTACATGGATACCAAAGTATATAACAGGAAGACAACGGAACTCTTAGAGCAAATAAATGTGTATCTGAATGAAAAAGCATATGATGAGGCAGAAAAACTTGTAAATAAGCTTGCATGGATGACATCGGAAGAGAATACGAAAGTTGTGCGTGCAAGAATCTTGATTGCAAAAGGGCGATAAAGTTTTTATGATTTATATTCAAAAGACAGGTGAACCAGAAGAAGTAAGCCGGTGGAAGAAAAAATTCAAGAATAAGCATAAAAGAGAAGCAGGGTATGAGGATATCCGGCATGAAAAGGAACTGCAAATATTAAAGAATGCATTGCTTGCAGAACAGAGACATCTTTGCTGCTATTGTTGTTCTTATATTAAAAATACAGAGACTGAAGTACAAAAGAATAGTTTTCATGTGGAACATTTTCGACCTCAGGCACAAAATCAGGATTTATCTCTGACCTATAATAATCTTCATGCTTCTTGTAATGGAGACAATCGCAGGCACTGTGGGCATAAAAAAGAAAATAATTTTGATGCAAAGCGGATGATTTCTCCGCTGGAGAAGGATTGTGAAAGTCATTTTCGATATCAGCAGGATGGAACAATACAGCCGGCGGAAAAGACAGATGAGGCAGCTGAGTATACAATTACAAAGTTGAACCTGAATGATAAACGTTTATGTCGTGCCAGAGAAAACGCTTTATGGACATTTAATGTGTTCCAGTTGAATGGAGAAGAAAAACAGCGGGAATTGAAAAAATTTGAATGTTCAGAAGAACTGCCACCTTATTGGGACGCAATTAAATATTTTTTGACACAGGGAGACTGATATACGTGAAATATGATAGAAATCTGGTCGCTACAATCATAGAAAACGAATTTTGGGATGACTTGTATAATGAAATTGACGATTCTGTTATGAACATGGAAGGTCAGGAATTGGATGAAGCGTTTGAGACATATGTTGACTATGCAGAATTGGATCAAATAGAAAATGTCAAAGTTGTCCGGGTAGAACAGGAAGAGGATGATACATGTACGATTGTGAGAGGCATATTGGAAGCTGATGTTTCTCTTGATGGTTATGTATATTTTGAAGGGGAAAATAATATGGTAAACAGTTCGGAAGTTACATTGGAATTCGAATTTCAATTTGAGCATCAGAATGGGAAAAATCGCCAATTTGTGTCCTGGGTAATTGCATAACTTATAATTGATAGAAGATATCATGAAGAATAAAAAATGGTAGAATCTGTAGAAACTGTGATAGGACAGATTAATAGAAAGAGTGGAGGTTTAGGGATGCCGTACGTGTCACCTGTTGTTGAAAATGATTTTAAAGACCGGTTGAACAAGTGCGTAGATATTATTAAAAATTCGAGTATCAAATATCAGAGTTTGGGGATTTTTGGAAGCTACGCGAGAAATGATTATAAGGCCAGCAGTGATATCGACTTTTGCATCATAGTTCCGGAAAAACCGGAAAGATGGATGATGGGAGCCTTGCGGGAAGAACTCGAGATGTTGCATGCGGATGTGGTTTTTGTAACACCGCAGTATTTCGAACATGATAATTCAAAGTTTACACAACAGTTAAGAAGAGATTATAAGGAGTTGAAAATATGATAAAGGCAAATTCTTATTATTCTATTGCGTGCAATGAATTCTGGTATTTAAGGGATGCAGTGTCACCGGTATACTGCAATCCGGCTGCAGCTTCGGCACAGCAAATTGCAGAAAAAATGTTGAAATCTGTGGCAGAACTGGTTTGTACTGGAATTGAAAAACTAATGACATCCCATAATTTGCGCGCCTTATACGATGAGATTAAAAGGGTGGATACTTCCTTACAATTAGAGAGGAAGGATCTGGCATTACTCAAAGACTATTATTATGATGCAAGATATCCGGGGGATAATTTTGTTATTGTGACAGTGGATGAGCTGCGTGAGGCATTGGAGATCATGCTTGACGTTGTAGAAGCTGTAAATTGCTGGAGAACGTCTCATGAATTGGAGATATTAATTGCTGATCCGAGAGGGGAGTTTCAATCAGCGATGAGCAGATTGAAATAGAAATTTTGAAATTATGTGAAAACTTATATACGCAGAATATTAATGCATTATTAAAAAATATGGAGCCATAGTTTCGGTAGAAGTGATAAAACCGGTTGGATGATAAGTCTGACCGGTTTTTTACGTTGAGTAAGATAAAGGTTCGTGATATAATAAAAATAATATTTATTGGATTTGGGGTTACGGAAGACAGAGGACAAGAGAATGCATATAGTTAAGGAACTTATCGATAATATATCATCAACAAGCCTGAATAGATTTCTTATCGAACAGAAAATTGCAAATGAGCAGAGGCTGTCTTTTTCGGACCAGCGGGTTTTGCTAGAACAGCTTTGTCAAAGCGGATTGATTTCTGTTGAGGATCTGAATGATTTTTTCTTTCAAGAATTATTATATGGTCATCATCGATTGATGCGCGTGTATTCATTAACTGCTTCGACCTGTCTGCGATTAAAGAGCAGGGATTCGTGGGGCAGACTTATGCGTAAATTCCAGATCCCCGATTGGGCGTACAACCAGATCATAGAGACGATTCCACCGAAGGAAGACTCCACGAAGCTTGCAGCGATACAGGAAGAAAGAAGGAATGGAAATTTAATCAGGGTGCATCTGATTTTTGTATTCTGCATGTTAAAAGATTCTGCCGGTCCGATCGAGGAGGAGTGTTCCTATCTTCCGGTAACTATTGACCTGGAACAGCGCTGCATGATTGTTAAAGTATGGAATCAGCATGGAATTATACAGGAGAGCCGTCCGCAGATTCAGCTTGATAAGATCTATAGTATAGTAGAAGAAACATTAGAACTGGAATTGGACAACAATAGAGAGGTTGATCCTCAGAATGTATTGTATGACATGAGCAAAGAATTGTTCAACCAGTTTTTTGAACGGCTTCCAAATATAAAAGAGATTGATGATAAGAGAGAGAGCCTTAGCAGCATTATCGATGCAATGTTACAAAATATTCCGTTGCATCATGTAGAACAAAAAGACGGAAAATTATATATGCCGGATGGAATCATTAATTTAGAGGAAGAACTATATCGCCTGATTCAACAGACCGCATTATATGATTACCGGGAAGATCATGCATTGAATACGCTTCTTCCAAGCGATGAAAAATATATATCAAAAATTCGATTCAGTGACAGAGATAATCTGTCGGCAAACTTAACAGGAGAAAATGGTGTAGATTGTATTTATGATGCCAAGACGTTTATGTGTATCAGGGATTCTTTGGATATCGTGAAAAGAATTATTTCCCTGACGGTCAATTTTCCAAGAGCGCGAGGGGTATTACAAGTGAAATATGAAGCTGATAATTATCAGTTTCTGACGCTGCACATTTTGGAAGGAAAATATTATTCGGAAGAAGAATTCCAGCAGATATGGGGGCTTTATAAAGAGTATGAACGAAAGAGAAGCGGTTCGGCAATGTATGAAAATCCTGCCGCAGTTGACACAAAGGCAATGTAAACAGTTTACGACGCAGGACCTGAGTGAACGGCTGGATCTGGAAATGACATATACCAAAAGTATGCTGCAGGTTCTGTGTGCAAAAAATCTGGTTCGAAAAGAACTGCACTATAGCTGTCCACAATGCCATAGTCAGAATGTCTTCGTATGTGATGGATTTGCTGCTTCGTATCAATGCTATCACTGTCAGGCAATCCTGGAACCGGCACGGGTAGAAAACGAGGGGAGACCGTTTTACAGTGTTTCCAAGGATGACTTTATGCAGTATACAAAAGAAACGTATCCGGATATCTTTTATATGACATGCGAGCCGGAAAAAGAAATTATTCCATTTCGTCCGGTGGTTGTCGAGCAATCGGAAGAAAATGTTGCTCCGGTGACCGGGGATGACAAGGTAGAGATGGTAGAGGATAAAGATGAGAAAACGGATAATGACCTTGAGAAGCGTGTGGTTAGCTTGGAAAATGATAAAAAGGGGAAGAATCTGTTTTGGGCGATTGTAAAGATGATTGTATTGTTAGCCATCATGGGGAGTATGACCGTATTTATACTGTATGAATGGGTTGATATTTTTATTTTTAAAGATGCGCAGCCATTTCTTTATGAGATATTTATGCGCGCGATGAATGGAAGTGTGGTCAGGGCAGATGATTTGGGCGGTGTGTTTATTACTTTAATTAGTTGGATATTGACTTTTGTGGTTGGGGCTGTTGATGTATTGGGATGGAAAAGGGTTCAAAAGTATTACAGTGAAATAAAAAAAGAATATTTGAAATTAGAAAATAAAAATAGCTAGGTGGTTATTTTGTGAAAGGGAAAGATGAAACGAGTCCTGATGCTGGCGTCCGTCGCCTCAATGATCGATCAATTTAATATGCCAAACATTGTCTTGCTGCAGAAACTGGGGTACGAGGTAGATGTGGCCTGCAATTTTATCGAAGGAAATACCTGCTCGGATGAGCGTGTCGCAGAATTGAAGCAAAAACTGCAGGATATGCATGTGCGCTGCTACCAGATTGATTTCGCACGGAATATCAAACACCTGGGGCAGAACATGAGGGCATTGAGGCAGGTAGAAGGTTTGATGAAGCAAAATGGATACGCATTCTGCCACTGTCACAGCCCGATCGGTGGTGTGGTCGCAAGGATTGCCGGACACCGGACCAGAACAAAAGTGATCTATACGGCACATGGGTTTCATTTCTATCAGGGGGCACCGGTTATGAACTGGCTGGTGTACTATCCGGTGGAGAAGATGCTGAGCAGATGGACGGATGTGTTGATAACGATCAATCATGAGGACTACAAGCTGGCAAAAAAGAAATTTAAGATGAAAAAGCTTACCTACGTGCCGGGAATTGGAATAGATACGCAAAGGGAATGTTTGTCTCAAAAGGAAAAGGAAGAGAAACGTAAGAAGTTGGGAATTCCACAAGATGCATTTTTGATCACAAATGCTGCTGAGTTCACTCCGAATAAAAATCAAAAGACAGTGATTGAGGCAATCGAACAATTGCATAATCCGAATATTTATTTTGTGATGTGCGGTATTGGAGAAAAGAAAGCAGAATTGGAACAGTATGTAAAAGAGCATGGATTGGAGGAACATATCCGATTTGTGGGATTTCGCAATGATCTACATGAAATCTTACAAACATCCGACTGTTTTGTGTTATCTTCGTTCCGGGAGGGATTATCGGTGGCACTGATGGAAGCCATGGCAGAGGGACTTCCTGTGGTGTGCAGCAGGATTCGCGGAAATGTGGATTTGATAAAAGATGGAAAGGGTGGTATATTAGTATCGCCTGGAAACAAAGAAGATTACGAAGCAGCATTTCGGAAACTGTATGAAATGAAGCATAAGGAACTGGCTGATTTTCAGAGGATGGGACAGATCAATGCAGAAAAGGTGCAGGGGTTTGGAAGAAAGGCTGTGGAGTGTGTGATGGAAAATGTATATTTACCAAGATGGAAAATAAGTAGTAAATAAAACGGAGTAATAATATGGATGATATAACGTGTGAACCGCGCGAACTGCAAAAGATCATAAAAGAGCAATTAGGTATATGTGGAGGAGACAATGCTTGGAGGCAGATGCAAAAAGAACTTCAGAACGTAACGAGGATAAACCTGTGTGGTGATCAATTGGAACAACTGAAAAAACAATTTTCAGAGATGGCAATAAAAACGGCTATACCTTCGCTGAAAGATGATTGGAAAATGACGACATCTATGGCGAAAGTGAAGGAATTGAGTGATACGCTTCGTAACGCAGCATATTCAAAAGAAATGCAGGAGTTTCAGAAACAGTTGAAACAGTACAACATAAGTCATGCAACAGAGCTGTATAAACGTGAGTTAGCAAAGTCATGGCAAACAGCCGTAAAAACTTCTGCCATGGCAAATAATCGGCTGCCGGCACAAAACGTTGCTTTTGTAAAATTTATTCCAAATGATGTGAATGTAGATATGCCACGTGGGGCAAAGACAGTTGTTCGTGATTTGACGAAACCTGCTGCAAAAGCGTTGACAGAGACTGAAGAAGTTGAATTTGATCCAAAAGAAAAAAAGTTTTATCACAGGGACTATTCTTCAAAGGGATTGGGAGCACGGGAAGTTTCTGACTGTGAATCATCGTTGGAATTATTTTCGGAAATTTCACTTTCGGAGATTATTAAATTCGAGAGTGAATTATTTGAAAATGAATATTTTGCGTATGAAAACCCAGTGGGAAAACGTATTTTTGAAATAATAAGTGGGTGGAAGACATTTGTATCTTTGGGAAATGCGTCATATTATCATGCACGTTGTTTGGAAGGTGATCAGCAACCGTACTTAGAGCAAGAGATGCTTAAGGCTCCAGTTATGGTTTCTGGTCATGGCAGATACAATAAGATTGGACGGAGTTGTTATTATTTCACAGATACAAAAGAAGGGGCACTTGCGGAAGTGTATAGACATTCCGGAAACAAAAAAATAAATGTGCAGATCGCAACATTAAAGAAATGCAGAGAAGCGAAATTGATTGATTTGTCACAGGATGTTTCTAAAAATAATCGGTTTATCAATCATCTGCGATTTCAAGTTTGTCATACGGTGGGAACCGTTGTAAAAGAGTATCTGCTTCCAAATTATGTGGCGGGGTGTTGCAAGCGAGTTGGCATTGATGGAATTAAGTATCAAGGAGATGGATATAATTGCTATGTGACATGGAAAGATGATTATTTCCAGTTTGAAAAAAATGAGATTGTTGAAGCCTAGGAGAAATAGTAAGAAGACATGAAAAAGGTGCTGATGCTGGCGTCCGTTGCCTCTATGATTGATCAATTTAATATGCCAAATATAGACTTATTGCAAAAAATGGGGTATGATGTAAATGTTGCATGTAGCTTCATTCGATAAACTTAGATATTTGAAAAATATGGATTCAGAAGAACTTAGAAAGATGGGAAATGTCAATCAGAATAAAATTAAATTATTTGGAAAAGAAATTGTGGAAGTACAAATGTGTGAAGTATATCAGAAAACTTAAAAATAAAAAATGGCAGGAATAGTTCTTTAAGAAGATAGATAAATAAAGTTGCAAATTTATGAAAAGAAAAAAAATTTTGGTTGAATGTCATCATGGTATTGGCGACTTGGTTATGACATTTCCAGCGGTTTTGAAAATAAAAGAAATACATCCATATGCAGAAATTCATATGTTGGTGAGAAATGAACAACAAGGTGATTTTGTGAAAAATATTGGCTTGGCAGAAGAATATTATGAATTGGATGTTACAGGAGAGAATATAACAAAAATATTTTCTGTTTTATTGAAAATAAAGAAGCAAAAATATGATATTGCATATGCTTTTGGACAATCACCAAGAGGGTGGGATGTTTTATTGTTAAAACTTGGTGGGTGTCAAAAAGTGATTTCAATAAAACATGAAAAGCCACTATGTGGTAAATACATGGAAATCGATGTGAGCAATTGTGTGCATAGAGTTGAGCAACATTTAAAATGTGTTGGAGTAACAAATACATTAAAACCTCAAGAAGCATTAATTTCATTGCCGGAAGATTTTGATGAGTCTGTCAGAAAAAAGTATATAATTAAGACGGATAAGAAAAGGATAGGAGTGTGTTTTGGAACGGGAGATTTCTTTTATAGAAAAGGTCTAAAAAAAATATTTTATAATGCAAAAGAGTGGGAAAGTCCAAAATTTTACAAGCTAATTAAAAATTTAGAAAAACATGGCTATCAGGTGATATTGTTTGGGGGGAAAAAGGAAGCTGAGACTTTAAACGAAAAACAATTGTCAGATGAGTTAATCAATTTAACAGGAAAGTTGACGTTGCTAGAAACGGTTGCATTGCTTAAACAGTGTTCTGTTGTTGTGGGTGCAGACACTGGAATAATGCATTGTGCTGCTGCTGTTGGAACCTCTACAGTGACAATTTTTGGAGCAACAGACGAAAAAATAATAGGACCATATTCACAATTGGCACATTATGTAACGAATAAAGAATGTACGTGTAGACCTTGTTATGGAACTCGGGAATATAAAATTAGGAACTGTAAAAAAAGAGAATGTCTGTTGGGAATATCGGAGCAAGAAGTGTTAAATAAAATAATAGACATAATAGAGGGAAAAAATGAATAAAGCCTTTTTTTTAGATAGAGACGGAACAATAATTGTTGACAAGCATTATTTGTCAAATCCGAATGAAGTGGAATTGTTGGTTGGAGCTGCAAAAGCAATTCGTTTGATGAATGAAGCTGGGTATAAGGTGATTGTTGTATCAAATCAGTCTGGAGTGGCACGAGGAATGTTTACGATGAAAGATGTTGATAAAGTGAATCAACGATTAAATCAATTATTGGATATGGAAAATGCACATATAGATGCGTTTTATATTTGTCCACATCATCCAGATGGAATTATATCACCGTACAATATTCAATGCAAATGTAGAAAACCAGAAACATATTTGTTTGAAAAAGCAACAAAAGATTATCAAATTGATTTGACAGTGAGTGCAGCAATTGGAGATAGAAAAAGAGATGTGGAAAAATTGACAAAATTGGGAATTGAAAATATAGGGATTATAAAAGCTGGCACAGAAATATATGGATATGATACATATGATTCATTACTTTCATTTACAAAAAAAGTAATTAATAATAACTATATGAAATAGTGTGAGAGATATAAAATGAATGGAATAATTAAAAGAATGAAGGAAAAAACAAAAACGATAGTTTATTATGGGGGAAAAATAAAAGCGAGAATAAAAGATTGTGCTGTTCTTTTTGCAAGTGCACATTTACTTCGTGAACTCATAAACGGATCTGAATTAGATTTGATTCGTAAGGAAGAATGTGATAAAAATTTGATAGTAATTGCGTTCTATCCGACGGGAGGATTTGGAGACTATATTATAAGTTCAAAACTTTTAGATGAAATATTGCTTTCTACAGTATGCAGAATTGATGTATACTGTGAGAATATGGTTTTTGGAAATGCAATTTATGGAACCCGACCTGGAGTAAGAGTACTCCCTTATGAAAGTTTGAGAGGAAATAGATCTATTTATGATGTTGTACTTAAGGTAGAACATTTTGTACACGTTTTATCATGCAATCAATATCGACTTTCTAAAATAATGCCGGATTTCTCAGATAAGATAGTAAGATTAGGGAAAATGATGCAAACAATCAGGCCAGAGATAGAACAACAATGGTATCGAGAAGCTATGCATTTTAAAATATGTGGATTTAAAGGGATTAATCGTTATACAGAGTTAAAGATGGGGGACGTTTTTCGGGTATCAGATCAATATGCATATGTGGATTTGAAAGAGCAATATTCAGAGTGCATAGAAGAATTGGGATTAGAAAGTAAAACGTATATAACAATTAATCGTGGTGCTGATAGTATGGGAAGATCTACTATGCAGACAAAAGTATGGCCACAGGAACATTACGAAGAATTCGTTAGATTGTTTAAAAAAACATATCCAAATTTTAAGGTGGTACAATTAGGAACCATATCAAACGCAAAAATAGCTGGCGTGGATCAGTATGTTTTGGGACGAACCATGGAAGTGACTAAATGGGTGCTTAAAAAGTCTTTGCTACATATTGATTGTGAAGGAGGATTGGTTCATCTTGCAACACAATTGGGAACAAAATGCATTGTTCTTTTCGGACCTACGCCAATCAATATGTATGCGTATCCGCAAAATATTAATTTGGTATCCCCAAAATGCTCTAATTGTATGGGTACGCATAAGGATTGGGCATTTTCTTGTATAAAAGATTTGGGACATGCATTGTGTATGTATGATCTTAATCCCAAAGAAGTGTTTAATAATGCATTTGAGTATTTAAAAAAGGAAAATGTCAAAAAAGAAATTAGTTATATATACATAAAGGACGGCGATGAACAACATAAAAATCATGATCTGCAAACCACATTGCAAATTAGCAAAAAAGAAAATCCTTATGCAGAACAAACGCAGATAACTGTTAATACAGTAACGCAGGTGCAAAAAAGTGCTACGTTACTTGACAATAGAGGATATAAAATCGCTATTGTAGGATTGGGAAAGGACTTGGTTGGTCATGTGTTGCAAAAATTAGGACATAAAGTTGTCGAATTCGATAATGGATACGGGTATTCTGGAAAAATGGGAGACACAGAGTTTGAACGCTTTACTATTTTAGAACAAAAGATAGAAATTGAGTGCAGATTGGGAGATGAATGGTGTTTACCATATGAAAGTGATTCTTTTGATATTGTAATTTCAAAAAATGATGACAAGATGAAAGATGAATATTCTGAATGTAGAAGAATAGTAAAAGAGAAAGGTGTACATATTTTGGTTTAAAGAGTGAAAAGAATATGAATGAAATGATTTTAAGATTTAAAAATTTTTATAAATATAAAAATTTGTTTAAACAGTTAGTTTCCAGAGACGTGAAATTAAAATATAGAAGAAGTGTTTTGGGATATTTGTGGAGTGTTTTAAATCCGTTGTTTACAATGGTAATTATGGTTGTTGTGTTTTCGCATTTATTTCGCTCAGATATTCAAAATTTTCCACTGTATTTAATTAGCGGACAGATTTTGTTTAATTTTATGAATGATTCAACGAATGCTGCAATGCAATCGGTAACTGGATCGAGTGGATTATTAAAGAAAATATATGTTCCTAAGTATATTTTTACAGTGTCAAAAGTTACAAGTACGTTGATTACGATGCTATTGTCTATGATTGCGTTGATTATAGTTGCTTTAGTAACGAGAGCACCATTTACATGGAAGTATATTTTGATTATTATACCAATATTCGAATTATATTTATTTTGCATAGGTTTGGGACTTTTTTTGGCACAGGCGTCTGTTTTTTTTAGAGATGTACAATATATTTATAGTGTTATATCAACAGCATGGATGTATTTGACTCCGATTTTTTATCCAATATCATTATTACCAAAATCGCTTGCGTTTGCAATTACGCATTTTAATCCAATGTATTATTATATAGAAGAATTCCGAGTGATAGTGATAAATGGGGAGATTCCTGGGATTCCAATTATGTTTTATGGACTAATTGTTTCGATTCTTATGATTGTGATAGGCGCATGTGCATTTAGAAAGACGCAGGATCGATTTATATTATATATTTAGGAGACCAGCTATGAAAAGTCAACCATAAATTAGCAAAAAATTTCTTTTTCATA
>ERZ772871.620-NODE-620-length-30538-cov-43.663_pt1 | contig 30538 bp, 37 predicted proteins | sample MGYA00511899_ERZ772871 | MGnify/ENA primary metagenome ERZ772871 (study PRJEB29015, sample SAMEA2737693) | human gut metagenome | biome: human gut; feature: human-associated habitat; material: faeces | place: China | collected 2012 ... | reverse complement strand
TTTTTAATATAATCTCCCTGTTTTCTGTCATTTTCATTTATTGCATTTATTATCAGGTCTATTTTTGCCAGATCATTATTTAACGTATCTCTGTAATCTTTCACAAAGGCTTTCAGCTGCCTGTATTCTTTCTGAAATTTGTCCATTGCTTCAGATCTGCTTTTGATTTCTGTCTCTGCCGCTGTGAGACTTACGGAATCAGAAGCTGTTTTTATACCGGCAGTCATAAAAGATACCTGCATATTATCAAGGCTGATTTCCATCTTCGTATTTCTCCTCTCCCTTTTATTAATTGAAAAAATTCTGTATTTTCGTGCACAGATCATCCCATGCGTTAACAAGTCCTGAAAGCACACCATATTTTTCATTCACTTTTTCTTTTAGTGTATTTATTTCCCAGTTGATGGCATCCTCCGCTGCATCTATATTTGACACATATCCGTCATAAGCTGTATATAAATTTCCGCTCTCACATGAATCATAACATTCCTGTGCATTGCTGCCTGTCCACATGCACTGATAAAGGTCTGAATTTATCATATTCCTCTGGTTATGCTTGATATCATCAATAGCCTCCTTGGCATCATCCAGCTTCCTGTATGCCGCCTTCAGCCTCTCTATTTTCTCATCAAGCACATCTATCTCTGACTGGCACTGTTCCTGCTGTTTTTTATTGTCAGCTTTCTTTTTCTTCAGTTTATTGTATTCTTTTCTGTCATTCTTTTTTGCCATATCAGTTCACCATGCTTCTTTTGAGTTTTCTTACATCTGCGCGCTCTATTTCTGTTTTCTCCATGGCATTAAAGATGTTATCACACATCATTATCTCATCATCATCTACATACCCTTCAAACACAACCCTGCTGATATCTGTATGCTGAAAATACATAAGCCTGTCACCATTCATTCCCTCAGGATATGGGCAGGCAGCATAATCAAAGAACTGTTTACAGCCATTTATATTTACCTGCAGTGCTCTTGCAACAATCACAAATTTTTTTATGCCACCGCTTACTACTACAACGCTCCCAAGTGGCAGAAAATCAAATTTTTCATTCATATCTTTTCACCTCATACTTTAATAAACTTTTCATACATACAAAAAGGCTGCAGCAACCGGTATTCACCGGTTGTTGCAGCCGAACTGTCATTACTACATGTAACTGTTTTAGACTCTGGCTTTGCGACCCTATGTTTCCATAAGTGTGCCCTTATGGTTAATAATTTTATTGAATTTGCACATTTTTGTCAATATATTTTTCTGGATAAAATGTTAAATTGTCAGCTGCAGCACCATTTTTGCAAATTCTGTTTCATTTACTGCTGATGAGAGAAAATATTAAAAATCCGCTATACTCACCTATCGTATAGCGGATTAATAAAACATTATTTAATTTTCATCTTATTTTTTATTGCTCTAAGCTATTGTGCCATTTGCAATGTCGTTCTTTGCAAATAAATATGTAATAACCGGCATAAGAATGGCTGAAATAATTGCTTTGACAATATTACCAACACCAAGCTGTGCTGTAACGGCATATGTAACCATACTTACAATGAATCCCAGGGCTGCAAATGCAAAAATAAGCACCAAACCAATCTTTTTGTGTGCGAAAAGCAGAATACCGATAGAAACAGTTATGATAATCTGTAGTATAACGCTAATGAAACACAGTACGACATATATCGAACCTAATCCTAAAGTAGCTCCTACGACTGAAGCACCCAACGCAACGACGATTCCACCAATTGTTGCAAGAATATTCAGCACGAAAATAATCCATAACCATACGGTTAAACCTGTTGAAAGCTTATTGTTTTCCATAATTATCCTCCTTTAGTAATCCCAATTTTTTTCAACATGTTCATTATAATGTACTGAGAAATTTATTTCAATAGTCAAAATGTCTTATTTTGAACTTTTACTTCCGGGCTAATCAAAAATATCATTGATTTAAATAACAGATGCATTTACAATATAGCTATTATGAAAAAATTATTTGTAAAATATGTCTCACAAAACATACTCGGCATGGTGGGTATGTCATTATATATACTTGCCGACACCTTTTTTATCTCAAAGGCTGTCGGCTCAAACGGTATCACAGCGCTCAATCTTGTGCTGCCTGTATACAATTTGATTTTTGCCATAGGCGCAATGATCGGAGTCGGCTCCGCTATCAGATATGTCGTAGAAAAAAATAAGGGCAATACATCAAGCGAGAGCTATTTTTTTCATGCCCTGCTGTGGTGTATTATGATAAGTGTTATATTCATATTGATTGGTATTTTCATCCCGGACAGGCTCGTATGGCTGCTCGGCGGCGATGCAGCAATTATAAATACCGGTAAAAACTATACACGTATTTTCATGCTTTTTACGCCATTTTTCATGTGCAACTATGTGTGCAACGCTTTCGTAAGAAATGATGGTGCACCATCCATTGCCATGTGTGCCACACTTTTCAGCAGCCTTTTTAATATTGTTTTTGATTACATACTCATGTTCCCACTTGGACTTGGTATGGAGGGAGCCGCTTTAGCTACCGCTATTTCACCGATTATAGGCATCCTGATATGCTGTATTCACTTCTGCTCAGACAAATGCTCCGTAAAGCTTAAGCCTGCGGTTCCATCTGTCAAAAGACTCATTTACTCCTGCCAGGTTGGTGTTTCTTCCTTTGTTGCTGAGATATCATCAGGTGTCATAACTATTGTCTTCAATATGATTATCCTTCGGCTTGCAGGAAATATCGGCGTGGCAGCATACGGTGTGGTCGCCAATACATCTCTGGTCGCTGTAGCTTTGTTCAACGGAATAGCACAGGGCTCACAGCCTCTTATCAGCGACTATTACGGCAGGGGGCTTAGAAAAAATGTAGGCTCAATACTCAGGATGGCTGTCGTTTCATCCCTCTTAATTGCCGCACTGCTCATTTTGTTCATATACACCTTTGCACCTTTTGTGACATCTGTTTTCAACAGCGAGCACGATGCCAGGCTTGCTTCGTATGCCGAGAGCGGACTGCGCCTTTACTTTACAGGCTTTATTTTTGCCGGAATTAATATAGTAGGTTCTGCCATCCTAAGTGCCGTTGAGTCCGTAAAATATGCGTTCGCGGCATCTATCATGCGTGGTTTTATCGCTATAAGCATTTTCGCATTCACACTTTCAGCCGCCTTTGGCATGACAGGTGTGTGGCTTGCTTTTCCGGCGGCTGAATTTGTGACTATGTTTATTATTGTTAAGGGATTAAGAAAAAACTATTCTAATTGTAATAGATAATTTTTTTCAAAAGTATTCTTTATGTTGGAAATCAAACATACAAGTTGTTTTTATAACGCTATTATTCTATCAGAAACATAAAAAAACTACTGATGGAGGAAAAAAAGATGTTTTGTTTTCAATGTGAACAAACGGCCGGATGCACCGGCTGTACCGGAAATATAGGTGTCTGCGGAAAAAAGGCAGATACTGCACAATTACAGGATGAATTGACAGGCGCACTGATTGGTCTGGCGAGAGCTGTCGATGACACATCAGCTGTTTCAAAAAAGACCTGGCAGACCATTATCGAGGGCTTATTTACCACAATTACAAATGTAAGCTTTGATAATGCAGCAATCGAAGATATGATACAAAAGGTCAGAGCAGAAAAAGCCTCTCTGGTTGGCAACTGTAATAAATGTCAGTCTCCTTGTGGACGAACTGACGAATATGATATGCAACAGCTATGGAATGCTAATGAAGATATCCGTTCCCTGAAGTCACTTATTCTCTTTGGTATTCGCGGAATGGCTGCATATGCCTATCATGCATATGTCCTGAATTTTGAAGATTCCGAGGTAAATCAGTTTTTCTGTGAAGCCTTGTTCAAGATTGGTTACGCAGAAAGTATGGATGAACTGCTTCCAACAGTTCTCAAGGTAGGTGAAATCAATCTAAAGTGCATGGCACTTCTAGACAAGGCAAATACACAAACCTATGGAACACCGGAGCCAACAGATGTTACGCTTACGGTGGAAAAGGGACCTTTTATCGTAGTAACCGGACACGATTTAAAGGACCTGCAGCTTTTGCTTGAACAGACAAATGGAAAGGGAATCAATATCTACACTCATGGTGAAATGCTCCCTGCCCATGCATATCCACTCTTAAAGAAATTCCCTCACTTGAAGGGAAATTTCGGAACAGCATGGCAGAATCAGCAAAAAGAATTTGATCATATTCCTGCTCCTATTCTCTACACCACAAATTGTCTGATGCCTCCAAAAAGCAGCTACATCGACAGAGTGTTCACAACAGAAGTGGTTGCCTTCCCGGGTACTGTTCATATCGATGAACAGAAGGATTTCACTCCTGTTATTGAAAAAGCACTTGAGCTCGGTGGTTACAAGGAGGATCAGACCTTCACAGGCATAAATGGCGGCACACAGGTAACAACCGGTTTTGGTCATTCAGCAATCCTGTCCCATGCGGATACGGTAATAGAGGCCGTAAAATCAGGAGCTATCCGTCATTTCTTCCTGGTTGCCGGCTGTGATGGTGCCAAACCGGGCAGAAATTACTATACAGAATTTGTAAAACAGACGCCTTCTGACAGTATCGTCCTGACTCTGGCATGTGGAAAATTTCGTTTCAACGATCTAAATCTCGGAGAAATTGGTGGTCTTCCGCGACTGATGGATATGGGACAGTGTAATGACGCTTATGGCGCGATACAGGTTGCAATAGCACTTGCGGATGCATTTGGATGTTCAGTAAACGAGCTTCCGCTTTCCTTTGTACTCTCCTGGTATGAACAGAAAGCAGTCTGCATCCTCTTAACACTGTTACATCTTGGTATAAAAAATATCCGTCTCGGTCCTTCTCTACCGGCGTTCCTTTCTCCTAACATTCTGAACTTTCTGGTAGAAAACTATGGGATTGCACCTATTACCACACCGGAGGAAGACATCAAAGTGCTGTTGAAACAATAATATGTATTTTTCCGATGTTCTAATACACTAATAGGGAACTATAAAAAACACAGGATATAGCGTCTTTGCTGTATCCTGTGTTTTTAAATTAACTTTAAATTAATTTGCAATCATTAGGGTAATCTAAGCTAATTCTCCCCATACATCTCCGGTCTCCTGTCCCTGAACAGTCCCCAGCTCTTTCTCTCACTCTCCAGCTCATCCAAATCAAAACTGTGGAGTATGAAGCCCTCCGATACTCTGTCCATCTCCTCAACAACCTCTCCGGTTGCGTCTGTGATAAACGAAGAGCCGTAAAATGTCAGTGCTGAGCTCTGGTTTCCGTTTTCCGCACACGGTACAACCTCCTCTGTGCCTATCCTGTTTGCCGCCACAACCGGCATCAGATTGCAGGCTGCATGTCCGGTCATACACCTTCTCCAGTGCGGCATGCTGTCACATTCCAGTATTGGCTCGCTGCCTATGGCTGTAGGGTAAAAAAGTATCTCCGCGCCCTTTAAAGCCATGCCTCTTGCCGTTTCCGGGAACCACTGATCCCAGCATATACCGACTCCTATGGTTGCATACCTTGTCTTAAAAGCTTTAAATCCGGTATTTCCCGGTGTGAAGTAAAACTTCTCCTGATAATAATGATCGTCCGGGATATGTGTCTTTCGGTATATTCCAAGCACCTCTCCGTCGGCATCTATCACCGCCACCGAGTTGAAGAGCTGTCTGCCCTCTCCTGCCTCATAAAAGCTCACAGGAATCACTACGCCAAGCTCCTTTGCAAGTGCCTTCATGCTCTGCACCGCATCATTTTCAGAAAGCGGCTTTGCATAGTCATAATAATCGTACCGCCTCTCCTGACAGAAATACTGTCTCTCAAATAGCTCCGAAGGAAGTATTATCTGTGCTCCGGCCTCTGCCGCAGCCCTTATAAGCTTTGCTGCTTTTTCAATATTTTCTTTTACGTCACGGCTGCATCTCATCTGGATTGCAGCAATTGTAACCTCTCTCATACTATTCACCTTTCTCATCCTGAATTAAATTACTGTGGAATCTGCTGTGTGATACAGTGTATATTTCCGCCACCGACAATTATGTCGCGAGCATATATCGGATACACCTTTCTTCCCTCAAAAAGGCTTCCGATTGCTTTAAGCGCAGGCTCATCCATCACATCACCAAACTGAGGAATGAGCACACCGCCGTTTGTGATGTAAAAATTCACATAGCTTGCCGCCAGGCGTTCTCCTGCCTCGCGCTCATCCTCACCCTCCTCAAAGGTGAATCCCGAAAGCTCATATTCTGTGATGCACACCGGATTCTTTGGAATGTAAACCTTGTGAACCTCAATTTTCCTGCCTCTTGCATCAGTTTCATTTTCCAATATTTCAAGGTCAGCTGAGGACATCTGCCACTGTGGGTCATCCTTGTCATCCGTCCATGCCAGCACCACATGCCCCGGGCTTGTAAATGCACATACGTTGTCCACATGCTCGTTGGTTTCATCATTGTATATTCCATAAGGAATCCAGATGATTTTTTCGGCTCCAAGGTAATCCTTTAATTTCTGTTCTATTTCAGACTTCGATAATTCCGGATTTCTGCCCTTGCTTAGCAGACAGCTTTCAGTCACTATCACAGTTTTCTCTCCGTCTGTATGGATGGCTCCACCCTCAAGGACAAACGGATGCGCATCATATATGTCATATCCGGTTTCGTTGCAAAATAAAGCCGCTACTCTGTCATCCTTTGTCCAGTCTGCGTACAGTCCGTCCACCTTGCCGCCCCAGGCATTAAAGCACCAGTCGATTCCTCTGACAGCGCCATCCTCATTTTTCACGAAGGTCGGCCCCACATCTCTGGCCCAGGCATCATCTGACTCCATTTGTATATATTTCACCGGGAAATTTTCCTGATAATTTTTCTGCTTTCTGGCAGCTTCCACAACAGACCTTGCATTGTCTATCACATCTGCCTCAGCGAGCACATATGCCTGCTCAGACTCTGCTATCGCACATATCACCTCCGCAAAAGCCTCTCTTGCCCGCTTGGCACCGTAAATCCATGAGCCCGGGCGCTTCGGCCAGATGATGATGGTGCCCTTGTGGGGAGCATACTCCGCCGGCATATAGAAGCCGTCTGCCCTAGGACAGCCTGCATTTAAAATCTTCATATTTGAATCTCCTGATAACCTTACAATCCTTATTTTCATCCATTACGGCAATGTCCGGAAGCGGCATGCCGTTAAAGGTATTATTTTTGACCATCGAGTAGATTGCCATATCGCAAAAGCGCAGTCTGTCACCGGTTTTTATCTCCTTGTCAAATGAATAATCCCCTATCACATCACCTGCCAGACAGGTACATGAGGACAATCTGTAGGTATACTTCTTCTCACCCGGCTCGCCACTATCCATAAGCGGCGGACGGTACGGCATCTCAAGCACGTCCGGCATATGGCAGGCTGCGGATGTATCCAGAATGAGTATCTTTATACCATTGTTTTCAACTATATCAAGCACCGTTGTCTCCAGATAGCCTGCATCAAGCGCAACCGCCTCTCCCGGCTCCAGATAGATTTCAAGGTCGTATTTGTCGCGCATATGCGTAATGCATTTTTCAAGCCTCTCAATGTCATAGTCTGCCCTTGTGATGTGGTGTCCGCCTCCCATATTGAGCCACTTAAGCCCATACAGTAAATCTCCGAATTTCTCCTCTACCGCTGCAAGAGTCGTTTCGAGCGCATCCGAATCCTGTTCGCAGAGCGTGTGAAAATGAAAGCCCTCTATACGTGATAAATCAAGCCCGTTTTTAATAGCCTTATCGAGTGCCTCTCTCGTTATCCCAAGCCTTGAGCCCGGCGCACATGGGTCATATATCTCATGCCCATCCTGTGTGGAGCACTCAGGGTTTATTCTGAGCCCGACACTTATTTTTTTATCAGCCTTTTCTATTTTATCCCTGTGAAGCAGATACTGCGATACGGAATTAAATACAATATGGTCACATATTTCTACCAGCTCATCCATCTCCTGCGGCAAAAAAGCGGGACAGAATACATGGTTTTCCTTTCCCATTTCTTCATGTGCAAGGCGGGCCTCAAAAAGCCCGCTTGCAGTTGTCCCGCTTAGATATCTGCCGATAAGAGGATATTCATAAAATGCGCTGAATGCCTTCTGTGCCAGAAGAATCCTTGCACCTGTCCTTTGCATGACACCGTTTAATATCAAAAGATTTTCAGTTAATTTTCCCTCGTCTATCACATAACAGGGAGTTCTTAATTCATTTATCTTCATACTGGCCTCCGGACTAATCCATATGTACTGACTCATCCTCAGTCTTGTAGCAATCCACAGGAACCGGATTCTCCACTACCTGCCAAGGCAGTCCGAACTTATTAAGAGCCTCCATGTATGGATCCGGATCCATCTCCTCTAGATTGAACACTCCCGGCTTCTTCCAGAGTCCCTTTACCACCATCATGGCTCCAATCATTGCCGGCACACCTGTGGTATAAGAAATCGCCTGCGACTCAACCTCCTTGTAGCACTCCTGATGGTCGCATACATTATAGATGTAGATTGACTTTTCCTTTCCGTCCTTGACACCTGTAAAAATACATCCGATATTTGTCTTTCCGACTGTACGAGGTCCCAGGGATGCAGGGTCAGGAAGCAGCTCCTTAAGCACCTGTATTGGCACTATTTCCTTTCCGTCCACCATGATTGGGTCTGTTCTTAACATGCCGACATTCTCAAGACACTTCATGTGTGTGAGATAGCTCTGTCCAAAGGTCATGAAGAATCTGATTCTCTTTATTCCCGGAATATTTTTGGCGAGTGACTCAATCTCCTCGTGGTGAAGCAGATACATATCCTTTTCTCCGACCTGGTCAAAATTGTACTGCGCTCTCCACTCCATAGGCTTTGTCTCTACCCAGTGGCCGTCTGTCCAGTATGAGCCGTTCGCAGAAACCTCACGCAGATTTATCTCCGGATTAAAGTTTGTCGCAAACGGGTATCCATGGTCACCGCCATTGCAGTCGAGAATATCTATAGTATGTATTTCATCAAAATAATGCTTAAGCGCATATGCAGAATAAACAGAGGTCACACCCGGGTCAAATCCGCTTCCAAGAATAGCTGTAAGCCCTGCCTCCTTAAATTTCTCCTGATATGCCCACTGCCATGAATAATCAAAATATGCTGTAAATCCAAGCTCCTTGCAGCGCTTTTCGTAGATTGCCCTCCACTTCGGATCCTCAGTATCCTCACACTCATAGTTGGCAGTATCGATGTAGTCAACACCACACGCAAGACATGCATCCATAATTGTAAGATCCTGATACGGAAGCGCAACATTTAAAACCGCATCCGGCTTGTATGCATTAATCAGCTCTTTTAATTCCTCCACATTGTCGGCATCAACCTTTGCCGTCTCAATCCTTGTACTTGTCTTTCCCTCAAGCTTTGCCTTCAAGTCATCACATTTTGACTTGGTTCTGCTTGCAATCATAATCTCGGTAAATACCTCGCTGTTCTGACAGCATTTTCTGATTGCCACCTGCGCAACTCCGCCACATCCGATAATAAGTAATCTGCTCATTTTTGTTCCTCCTGATTCGCTTTGGTTACGATATAGTTTATTAAAATTTTATCTTGTTTCCTCTTCCTCGAGTAAATCCTCCACATATTTCGGAAGCATGAAAGCTCCCCTGTGTAAATGTGTTGTATAATACCAGGTTTTAAGTCCCAGTGCATCCCATCTTTCGGTATCCAGATCATAAAGCGGATGATATTTCTTCGATGCAAACCCAAACAGCCAGTAGCCTGACGGACAGGTTGGAATATGTGCCTGATATACCCTGCTTATAGGAAATGATTTATACACCTTTCTGTGCATTTTCCGGCACTCAAGCTCGTCCTCATCATAAAAAGGGCTGCCGTGCTGGTAAACCATGATTCCATCATCCTTTAGTGCCTTATAACAGCTTCCGTAAAATTCTTTTGTGAAAAGTCCCTCCGTATGTCCGAGCGGGTCTGTGGAATCGTTGATTATCAGATCATATTCATCATGCTTTCTGCGTAAGAATCGCAGGCCATCATCATAAAACATGGAAATTCTTTCATCCTCAAGTCCACATGCTACCTCGGGGAAAAACCGCTTGCATACATCGACAAACATCTTGTCTGTCTCAACCACATCAATATGCTCGACTGACGGATATTTGATGAGCTCCTTCGCCACGCCGCCATCGCCGCCGCCTATTATAAGTATCTTTTTGGCATTCGGGTGAACCGCCATCGGCACATGTGTGACCATCTCATCATATATAAACTCATCTGTGTCCGAAAAAACAATCTCGCCATCCAGCGCGACCATTTTGCCAAACTCATATGATTTAAACACATCTATTTTCTGATAATCACTCTGCCCTGAAAAAAGCTGCTCCTGTATCCTTACATCCAGCTTGACATTGACAGTATGATATTGTGAAAACCACATTTGCATAGCTTTTCCTCCTGTTTACTGCTCCAATACCTTAAGATATTCTACCGCAGGATCCTCTGTTCCCTGCATTGAACAGCCCTTTTCCTTTGCGTAGACAATATATTGCGCAATCTCTTTTGTGATAAGCTCTCCCGGCGCAAGAATCGGGATTCCCGGTGGATAACACATGACAAACTCACCACTTACAGCGCCTACCGCGTCCATAATGCGCACTGATTTCTTTTGCGAATAAAATGCCTCCTGCGGCGATACCGCCACCTTTGGATTTATGTACTCTCCCGACAAAAGTCCGGTCTTGTCCTTGCTGTAAAGGCGCTTGATATCCTCCAGCGCACCTACAAGCCTCTCTATATCCTGTATTCTGTCACCAATTGATATATACGCAAGTATATTACAGATATCTCCAAACTCTATCTGGATATCATACTCATCACGCAGCAGATCATATACCTCTATTCCGGCAAGCCCTATATCGAGCGTATAGATAGACAGCTTTGTCACGTCATAATCATATATGCTCGTACCGTTTACAAGGTCACGCCCATACGCATAATAGCCGCCTATGGAATTAATCTCCTGCCTTGCATACTCCGACATCTGTGCCACCTTGGCAAAAGATTCCTCGCCTCTGAGTGCCAGATTTCTTCTTGATATATCAAGGCTTGACAATAGCAGATAAGATGCGCTCGTGGTCTGTGTAAGATTGATAATCTGCCTCACATAATCAGCATTCACATCCCTTCCGGTGAGCAGAATCGAGCTCTGTGTCAGGCTTCCTCCCGATTTGTGCATCGATACCGCAGACATGTCTGCCCCGGCTGCCATTCCTGATATCGGAAGCCCCTTTCCAAAATAAAGATGTGTACCATGTGCCTCATCCGTGAGCACCTTGATTCCCTTCGAATGAGCCAGCGTAACTATCGACTTAAGGTCAGAACAGATTCCGTAATACGTCGGATTGTTTACAAGCACCGCCTTTGCATCTGGATTTTCCTCAATAGCCCTCGCCACCTGGTCAATCTCCATTCCAAGCGAAATACCAAGCTTCGCATTCATCTGAGGATTGACATAAACCGGTATCGCTCCGCAGAGCACGAGTGCATTAAGAGCGCTTTTATGAACATTTCTCGGCAGTATAATCTTGTCTCCAGCCTTGCATGTGGACAAAATCATGGCCTGCACCGCAGAGGTGGTGCCTCCTACCATAAGAAAAGCATTTGCCGCTCCAAAAGCATCCGCCGCAAGCTCCTCCGCCTCTCTGATTACCGAAACCGGATGGCACAAATTGTCAAGCGGCTTCATTGAATTGACATCAAGCCCTACACACTTTTCTCCGAGCAGATGCACCAGCTCAGGATTTCCCCTGCCTCTCTTGTGTCCCGGCACGTCAAACGGCACTACTCTTTTCTTCTTAAACTCCTCAAGAGCCTCATAAATCGGCGCTCTTTCCTGTCTTTTGATATCCATTTACTTCTCCTGTATTTAAAAAGGATGATGCGTGCAAGCATCATCCTTTAGATTCGTCTTAACAACAGTAAAATCGTAACATATACTATGGAGATATGCAAGAAATTACGTTTTATTTTTGATAATGATAGTTACGCCATTGCAGGCTCTTTCTTTACAATTTTCTCAATTTCAGATATGCTCTTTTCTGTTACATCTGCAATCTGCTCTAATGTATAGCCTTTTTTGAACATATTCAGTATGATTTCTGCTTTTGTATCATCTACAATTCCCTGACTCAGATTACACATAACGCTCACATCCTTTCTTAAAGCTTCCTCTAATGGAATATCGTACTCTTTTTCAATTATGTTTAGCTTTTCATTTTGTGAAAGTTTCTTTGATAACAAAGCTCCCAGCAGCCGGTGTAATTCATGCTTTTTGTCCTGTCCGGGTAGCTCTTTCGCCAAACCAATCAAAACAATATTAAGCAGATCCTGCTTTCCTTCCCACCTACAATTACCAAGTACCTTTTTATTGGCAAGGTAATAATAATCTGTGCTATCCTCAGGCATATTCATACAAATCCAAATCGTATAAACCTGCTTAATGTCATCGTACTTTTTATTAACAAAATCTCTTTCCTTTTGTGATGAAACAAGACGGCATGCATAGAAGATAGCTCTGTTTAATATATGATATTCGGTCGGCATATCTTTTTGTGCTTCCACATTTACTATAATCTGCGATAATCCATCTTTCATTCGCACATAAAACACAATATCAAAATTAATTGTTCCTTCATTGATTTCTGTGTTTTCCGTATTCATTCCAACCACACGCTCGCCATTAATATTTGTAAGTCCTGGTTCTGTTGGAACTACACCAATCTTAGGTTCTCCCTCAATATATTCTACTACATCTCTGGGATTCATACCTCGAAATTCTTCTACCGTATCAACTAAAATATGTGCAAGAATACTTTTATGACCAAGCAGTCTCTTAGCTCTTTCATCATATTGTGCTTTATCATCTGCTGCATTCACAGCATTTGCTATCTCTGTATTCAAGTCGGCATCCCTCCTTTTGTATTGTGCATAACACTTCTAAGATTCCGCAAAAGGCTCTCTGCCTTAATATCATTATAAGTGAGGGACTTTACGAAATCAACTGATTTTTCATTACTTATATAGGCACTTTTAGCCTTCCGTTACTGTTCACACCTAACAGTGCGACCAGCAACGATTACAGCCCATTTAAAATGCCTCTACGAGGCAGGGCTGTAATCACTCAATAATTAACACTATGGCGCATAGCTTGACAGCGCAGTGTCAAGCTTGCATGTGAACAGTAACAGCCACTATAAAAAAGAGGAAGCCGGTACATGTGGAGTGCACCGGCTAAAAATATGAAAAAGATTAATATGAGTATTTCTTTTGTTTATGGTGTCAGTATACAGGACAATTGTGAAAATGCTGTGTTTACTTTCTTACCCTTTTATAAACAAAATATTGCATTTTTTCTATTTTTAACTTACCATTGTTGTGTTGTTGATTTTGGATATTCTGAGGGTGAAAGTCTGTCAAATTGTATGTGCCGGATAACATTTTCTACTATAAAGGAGTATTCAATGGGAACTACACAGCCAATCCGAAACAAGGACGAACTCACGGCTTTCAGGATGTACTATAAGGACATCCGTCCAAACAGCCGCAATTACTGTTTAATTGTGATGGGATTAAACACAGCACTAAGAATCAGTGACCTGCTTAGATTAAAGTGGGACAACGTTTACAATTTCAAACATCATGAATTTCGCACTCATTTTCTTATCAATGAGCAAAAGACCGGCAAGAATAACTATGTCACTCTAAACTGCAATGCCACCGATGCTCTGAAAGATTATTTCAATGAACGTAATCCAAATGACCATGAATTTATTTTTACCAAGAATACCTGCAGATACCAGCCTATAAGCAGGACGCAGGCATATCGTATTGTAAAGACTGCTGCCGGCAAAACAGTGCAGGATGAGCACATCAGCTGTCATTCGCTTAGAAAGACGTTTGGCTATCACGCCTGGAAAAATGGCACACCTCCCGCTCTGCTCATGGATGTCTATAATCACTCATCATATGAGATTACCCAGCATTATCTGGGAATTGAGCAGGATGAAAGGGATGAAATTTATCTGAAGCTTGAATTATAGTACCTTCTATTCCGCCGGCCACGATTTTCTGAGAGCCACATAGGAAATCAGGAAATTGGCAAGCCAGCCGGCCGGTACAGCAAGCCAGACAAATGCAATACCGAAACGCGGTGCGCAGATTAAGGCAACCGAGAGGCGGATTGCAAGGTTTACCATATTTGCAGCGAGAAACGGACGCATGATGCCAAGTCCACGAAGCACACCATCGGTGGCCATCTTTATACCCATAAAAATGAAAAAGAAGCCAAGCCATCTCATATAATCCCCGGATACCTGATATGCCAGGGCCGTTCCGTCTTTGCCCAGGAATAATGAGGAAATCTGTGTATGCAGTGTTTCAATTACTATAAAAGCAAGCACTGCAAAACACAGGTCTAACACCAGCGCAGCGTGATAGCCTTTTTTGATACGTTCTGTCTTCTTTGCTCCGAGATTCTGGGAAACAAACGGTGAAACTGCATTTCCAATAGATACAAATATCAGTGAAAATACATTCTCTACCCTCATCGTTGCCGAATATCCTGCAAGCGCCTGTGTACCGAACGGATTCACAACTGCCTGTACTATCATCATGCCAATTGACACCGTAGACTGCTGGAGAACCGAAGGCACAGCAATCCGAAGCATAGAATGAAGCTCATGCCTGTCAAACCATTCAAAGCGACTTTTATACCGGCGCATCCTGCTAAAGAAAATCAAAAGTGAAAACACTGCAGATATTCCCTGAGCTATGAGAGTTGCAAGTGCTGCACCAAACACACCCAGGTCAAGGCCTGCCACCATCCAAAGATCCATAAATATATTTAACACAGAGGAAAATATCAAAAGCCCCAACGGAATCCTTGACTCGCCAATCGATGTAAACATCGTTGAAAGTATGTTATACATAAACAGAAACGGAAATCCCACAAAATAAACCCTAAGATACAGCACTGCCTCATCCAGTATATCTGCAGGTGTCTGTAGCAAGCTCATCATTGAATGTGAAAAGAAAAAGCCAAAGACACCCAGAAGTACGCTTAAAACCAGAAAACTAATCAGTGATGTTGACACTATTGTTTTCATTTTGCCGTAATCCCTGGCGCCGAAATAGCGGCTCACAAGTACACCGGCTCCTACACCGGCTCCCAGCGCTATACAGATGAACACATTCGTAAGCGCAGCACAGGCTCCAACTGCCGCAAGTGCAGAGGAGCCTACAAACTGACCAACGATGATTGAATCAGCCATATTATATACTTGTTGAAAAAAGCTGCCCAAAATCATGGGCATTGCAAAAACTGTCAATGCCTTTAAGGGGGCATCTGTAATTAAGTATTCATCTTTTGACATTATTTTTCCCTCATTCCGCTATAATTAAGCTATAGTATATCCGATTGAAAGACAAATTACAATATAGCATTCTTTATCGACATTTTTCCATTTCTTATGCTTTCCCTCTAATACAAACATCATACTGCTCCTTTGTATTTTAATTTAAAAAGCCGCCCAGGCCATAGGCCTGTGCGACTTCTCATAACATGATTTAAATTAAGTTTATCCTTCAATAGCAATATGCTTTGTGGTCTCAACTTTCTTTTGCTCCTTCTTCGGAACTGAAAGTTTAAGAATACCATCCTCATACTTTGCCTTGATATCTTCCTGCTTCAGCTCATCACCTACATAGAAAGACCTGCTCATAGCACCGGAATAGCGTTCCTTACGGATATACTTGCCATCCTTTTCTTCCTTTTCTTCCTTGTCAAGTCCTTTAGCTGCGCTGATAGTTAAGTAACCATTTTCCAGCTTAGCTTCTATTTCGTCTTTCTTGAAGCCCGGAAGATCTATATCTACTTCGTAGCTATTGTCTGTTTCCTTGACATCAGTCTTCATAACGTTCTTTGCATGTTTACCATAAAGCTCCTTGTCAACATCAGGAAATGAAAAATCCATCCAATCATCGTTAAATAAGTTTTCTCCAAAAATACTAGGCATCAACATAAGTCATCTCTCCTTCTTAATCTATAAAATCTGTGTCAACCTGTTTCTTTGGAACCGGGATGTTTCAAGAACTCAAAGCCTTTGCTTTTTGTTCCTTTCCTTTGTTCTTGACTATGTTATACACCTATTATTAGCACTCGTCAATAGTGAGTGCTAATATTTTATAAAATGTTTATATTTTCCGAGCAGCTTCAAAGTACTTACCATATGAAACTCCATTATTCTGCAATAAATAACACTCCGAGTGTGCCAGGCCCACAATGTGATGAAATCACACCACCTGCTCTTGTCTCTATTATTTCCTTAAAAATGCCAAGAGAGGCTATGTAATCTCTTACCCCTTCAACTGTCTTAGCATCACATTCCGAATGTGTAATAAATACCCGATCCGGTATTGCGTTTTTCAGATCCTCTTCCAGATCTTTTGCATAATTCTTTATGACTTTACCAATTTTACCTCTATATTTCCTGCTTGCATCCATTTTACCATCCTTTACAACAATCATGGGATGAAGTGCCAATGCTCCTCCGATAAGCGCAGAAACCGCATTGCATCTGCCACCTCTGTAAAGATACACAAGTGTATCTACAACAAAGCTTGCTCTTACCTTCGGAATCAATTCATCAATTCCGGTTTTTATCTCCTCACGGGATTTACCATCTGCTGCCATAACTGCCGCCTCAACAACAAGCAGGCCTATTCCTGTGGACAGATTTCTTGAATCTATCACCGTAACTTTATCTTCTGCATCAAGTTCTTCTGCCGCCATTCTGATCACGTTGAATGATGTCGACATCTCACTTGATATGGAAAAGCATATGATCTCCCTGCCTTCATCAATATATGGCCGCATTACATTCATTGCTGTTTCTATAGATGGAGCTGAAGTCTTTGGTGTAGTCTTATTTTTATCAGCCCACTCATACAATGCGTGAATGTCTATCTGCGGTCCGTCCTCCAGTTCTTCATCTCCTTTTACAATATGAAGCGGAATAATATCTATATCGTATCTTTCTAAAACTTCCTGTGACAGATCACATGTACTGTCTGATATAATTTTTATCATCTTTAATACCTCGTTTTCTGTTGAATCCTTCATCTAAGAGAACTGCACCAATCTGTATTATTTCACCGGCGTATTTATATATTTTTCTTAATGACAGCCATGCTCACCACATGTATGTCCTTCCCCATGGTTGTGCTCATGGTGAGAACACTTCACATCCGGATTATAATCAAGCGTATCATTGATAAAAGCTTCTACTGCTTTATCCGCATCTCCCGAAACTCCGCCAAAAAGCTTAATGCCCGCTGCCGCTAACGCAATCTGAGCACCTCCTCCGATTCCGCCACAGATCAAAACATCGGCATTTAATGCATTAAGAACTCCTGCCAATGCACCATGTCCGCTTCCATTCGTATCTACTACTTCTGAATGTACTACTTTTCCTTCCTCTACATCGTAAATCTTAAATGCCTCTGTGTGTCCAAAGTGCTGGAAGATCTGTCCATTTTCATATGTTACTGCTATTCTCATGATACCTTCTGCCACTCAAAATGTGTTCAAATATACTCAAACACATCGAGAAATTAAAGTCCTTGCGGATACTTCTTACTGCTTCGATGTGTATGCTTTGGCGATTGTAAACAATACGCTACTCACAAGTTCGTGTACACTCCACAGTCGTAAATTCCTGCGATAGCCCACAGTACATACTTACGTTTGCGTTTATTATGCAACTTCGTAAGTTAAAGCATCTCTTAGATTAAGAGCAGCATTGAAATCCCTATCCTCAACATAGCCACAATCACAACGATATATTCTATCTGAAAGCTTCAAACCTTTCTTGATAGCACCACAGCAATGACATATTTTGGATGATGGATACCATCTGTCTACGACTCTTAATTCAATACCATTTTCATCACATTTTGCTTTAAGCTTGGTTCTAAATTCATAGAACTTCTGTGACGCAACAGCTTTTGAAAGATGTCTGTTCTTCATCATTCCTGATACATTCAAATTTTCAATAGTTATATAAGATGGCTTGGTTTTCACTATCTCAGCTATTGATTTATTGATATAATCAGTACGGATATTATCTATTTTATGATGAAGTCTTTGTACTTTGAGCTTTTGCTTTTGTATATTCTTTTGAGTGGACTCTCCTTTCTTTAAATTCTCATATTTTCGTGAGAGACATCTTTGTTCTCTACGCAGTTTCTTTTCCAATTTTTTAATTCTTGTTGACTTATTGATATTTTTATAAGTTTTACCATTGGAAACAATCGCCAAGTCTTTTAAACCCAAGTCAATTCCTATACCACCATTGCTATTATTAGCAATCTTAACGTCGGGAATTTCTACAAGAACTGACACATAGTATCTGTCTGCTTTGATGGATACTGTACCGCTTTTGATTTTCCATCCGTCTTTAGTTGTTGGTATATAACCTTTTTCTTTAATGCGTACCCAACCTAAAGTGGGTATGTTCAACCTATGTCTCTCACATCTACAGTCTTTAGTATTGTTCTTTACGAAATACATTTTTACATCAGATTTACCTTTCTTTTTGAAATTAGGAAAAGCTCTTTGATGTTTAAAAAATCTTGTAAATGCAGTACATCCATCCTCAATAGACTTTTTTACAGCTTTTGAATATGCTTCTTTAATCCATATTTTATCAGGATTATTAGGAATATACTCATTATTAAGCCATACGCTGAAACTCTTGCCAGTCATAAACTTTTCACCGTTATCATATAAAGTTTTGTTGTGACCGAGATAGAAGTTATAGACGTACCTACAAGTGCCAATAGTCTTGTTAATCTTGATTTTTTGCTCAATCGTCGGATTTATTTCCGTCTTGAAGCTCTTTAGCAATTTCCTCATCCCTTTCTATTTGTTTTTTATACTTACGAAGTCCATACAACCTGCAAGAGAACACATGAAGTATAGAAACAATATCCTGTATAAGTTCTTCCTGTGGTGATAGTTCTTCGTTGTTCACTACCACAATGCTTGTATTAAACTTCATACAGAATTTTTCAAACCAATCGTAACCAAATCTGATAAATCTATCTTTATGAGTTACTATTATGGTTTTTATTTTCTGTTCCATTACTTCATTTAATAATTCATTCCACTTTTTACGATTGTAATTAAGACCACTTCCATAATCCTCAATACACTGGTCTATAATAATACCTTTAGCATTACAAAACTGTCGCAAAAATGCAACTTGATTCTGTAAATCATCTTTTTGATTTCTTGTAGACACTCTGGCATAAATAACTACCTGACGTTTATCATTTTCAATATTTATGCCTTTGAATTGAAGGTACTGGTCATAGGTATAATAACGCCTATCAGTTGGAGTTCGATTTGCCTTTAAAGTTCCTTCTCTGTCCCAGCGTTGCAATGTCTTAACAGACACACCTAACAGTTCAGCAAAATCTTTTGGCTTATAATTTGTGATATTTGATGTATTCATAATAATTTACTCCTTTGAGTATATTTAAACACATTTAATCACATTTAACAATATATTCAATTACTTATTTTCTCCTCCTTTTTCTGCTGCATATTTTTTGTAAATTTCCTGTTTGTAACATCCTCCAAAGCTGCAGTTACTGCACTTGCCATCTTATCGTCGATCTCATGTTCTTCGCCAGTCTGTACTTTCATAAGAACACCAAGCGCTTTACATTTTTCTTTTATGTCTTCAATGGTCATTGCTTTACCTCGACACATCAATGTTTACCGGAAAGGTATCCAGAATTACACAGTTATAATTGATGACCGCCAAGCCGTGGGTATGGATGTTGAAGCCATAGTCACAGTGGAAATCCGGCTCAATGCCGGTCATGGGAGAGCAGGTGCCCAGCAGGGTCTGCAGGATACTGCGCCGCTTTTCCTGTTCGTTGGGAGCGGTGCGGTTGTACTCCCAGCACAGTTGCTTTGCACGGTTCTGTTCTTCCGTGGGGGTGTTTTCATAGCCACTGACATAGGCGGCAGGGTGTTTCATAATATCCAGAGTGTTCATCGTGTTTGTCCTTTCCATACAGTGTTTTTTCAAGGATTATACCACATTCTCTGTCGGTGTGTAATACACTTCATTTCTAATAAAAGTCCAAATGTTAAAAATAAAAAATCGATCAAGAGATAGAATACAAGTATGAAATCAGTTTAGCCGATATATTTCGGAAATACAATAGAAATATGTTCTGTAGAATAAAAAAAGAATTATGATTTAAAAAAATATATTATAAAGGACATATAAATAACTGGAAAAGTTTGTTATAGTATGAATAAATCCAAAAGACCTAGATGTAGGAAACCGCAGTAAACAGTCAGTGAATAACACAAAACAAATAACGAAAATTTGTGAAAATAAGGAGGAAGCAAACTATGAAAATTGTAACAGCAATCGATTCATTTAAAGGAAGTATGACTTCGATGGAAGCAGGACTTGCAGTAACAGAAGGAATACACAGAGTAGATTCAGATGTGGATGTGCAGATCAGACCGCTGGCAGACGGAGGCGAAGGAACGGTAGACGCGCTTGTTGCCGGAATGAATGGCATGAAACAGGAGATTCAGGTGACGGGACCACTTGGAACACCGGTAGTCTGTGAATATGGAATCATTGAAAGCAGCAAGACGGCAGTAATTGAGATGGCAGGAGCAGCAGGAATTACACTGGTGCCGGATGAAAAGAAGAATCCACTTTACACAACGACTTACGGTGTCGGGGAAGTAATCAAAGATGCGATTGGAAAAGGCTGTAGAAGATTTATCATCGGAATCGGAGGCAGTGCAACGAATGACGGAGGTATCGGGATGCTGCAGGCACTTGGATTCGGATTCATGAACAAGAATGGACAGCCGGTACCATTTGGTGCAAGAGGTCTGGAAGAACTGGAGACGATCACGGATACCTATGTGATACCAGAACTGAAAGAATGTGAGTTCCGGATTGCGTGTGATGTAACAAATACGCTGTGTGGAGAGCAGGGAGCAAGTGCTGTTTACGGACCGCAGAAAGGAGCAACGCCATCTATGATCATGCAGATGGACAAATGGCTGGCATATTATGCGGCACTGGCAAAAGAAAAATTTCCGAAAGCAAATGCAAAACAGGCCGGAACCGGAGCTGCCGGAGGACTGGGATTCGCATTTTTAACATTTACCAATGCAGTGCTGGAATCCGGGATCAAGATCGTACTGGAGGAGACACAGCTGGAAGAATATATCAAAGATGCGGATCTGGTAGTTACGGGAGAAGGAAGACTGGACAGACAGACGGCGATGGGAAAAGCACCGATCGGAGTAGCAAAGCTGGCTAAAAAATACGGAAAGACAGTGATCGCATTTGCAGGATCAGTAGAACGGGATGCAAGAGAATGTAACGAGCATGGAATTGACGCATTCTTCCCGGTTTTACGAGGCATTACCACGCTGGAAGAAGCCATGAAGAATGAAAATGCGAAGAGAAACCTGGCGGATACTGCGGAACAAGTATACCGTTTATGGAGATAAGAATTTAACCTATTCTCTTATCATTCGATAGAATATTCCAGTACCAATTCCTGTTGTCAACTCATAAGCTTGTCCATCAATCCTAAATCCTGCTTTTTGATAGCACTTTACCGCTCTGATATTCCATGTACGAACTTCCAGATACAACGGTTTGTTAGGATATAACTTTTTTGAAATCTCATAAGTAATCAAGAGCATTCGTTGACCATAATGTTTATTACAAAAATCAGGATTTACGCCTATTCCAATGATGTATCGTCATACAACCTATAACCTGACTCTGTATATTCAATAGGTTTTAAGAGACCAATGGTATCATAATACTGCAGAGTGCGTATACTCACTCCTGTTAATTTACTTACCTCATTCACTGTCATCATTGTCATTTCCTCCTCTCGATAAACATATCGTAAACTATTACGTTGCGTAGGAGTCAATAGTTTTTCAAAGAAATTTTCAAAATTAACAGCTTGTTCAATGCAAGTTATCTTTTTCTTCCTAAATATCTGCATACTTTTGATTTGTATTGCAGGTACTCATTTCCGAATGCTTCTATCAAAAAATCTTCCTCTACATTGACTATCTGCAAATGAAAAAATACCACTGCAAAACCTGTGGCAAAGCAAAGGAACCAATTAAAGAACGAAAACAATATTCCTATATACATTAAATCAAAACCCAAAAATGCAGGATTTCTGCTAATAGAATAGATGCCCGTTGTTACCAAATTGGTCTTTTCTTCTTTTTGCACACCTGCTCTCCAATTCTCCTTCATCTGTGTAACAGAAACAATAAAAGCAAGTACACCGAACATTGTTATTACAACTCCTATAAATTGCGTCACAATATGTGCTGTTTCCGAATAAAACACAATACTGATAATCTGTATTACTGGAAGCAAATATGTGATGATTTTAAGAGTTACTTCTATAAATTTGACAAATCCCTCTTTTCCTTTTCCTAATTGGTCTGTCTTTATGCCTTGATTTTTCTGACTAATCAGCTTTGCAAAATAGCAGATGTAGAACACTGCCATCAGTGAAATTGTAACAATTTTTATTATCATCGTGTACCTCCAAATCCAATTTATCAAACTCATTTTATCAAAAACGGTAAGAGATAAAACGGTTCTAACATATCACAAAATATACATTCCTTCAATTTATATATTTTATATTATGTGCGTTTCTTCAATATTAATTGAAGCGATTTTGTGCTTATATTCAAAATTTTCTGTGGTTGTGGTAAATAATTCTTTTCTTTCTCGTCGGATTCTTTTTCCATGCAAAAATAATTGTTGTATCATCCCTATAAACTTGAATTTTCGTGTTCTCAAGAGAATAATCTCATTACAGCAGTCATTATAAGTGCAATTATAACAGCCAATGCCGCTGAACCAGCTACCAAGAGAGCTTTTTGATATGGCCTTTTGCCTTCTTCTCTTGCTTTTTCAATTTCATCCAAACTCTTCCCGTCAGTAAATGCAACAATTTCTTTAAAAGTCTGAATATCATATTTCTTCTTGTACTTTTCAATTCTGACAGCAAAATACATTCCTATTCCAAACAAACATAAATACAATGCCATTCCAAACCACTTCCATAACATTACAAGCGGTATAGGTACTATCAGCAAAGCAATAAATAATACGGTAAAAATAGTGCTATCCTTTTGAAATTTTGCATATTCCTGTGTGTCAATTTCTTTTTTCATTCTTTCTAAATCTCCTTTGACTAAATTATCAAGAGATACCTGAAAGACTTCACTCATAAGCACTAAACTTTTAATATCAGGATAATTTTTTTCATTTTCCCAATTTGATATAGTTTGTCTTGAAACATAAATTTTATCTGCCAACTCCTCTTGCGATAAATTTGCCTCTGTTCGATATTTTTTTATCTGCTTGCTAAGTTCCATCTTTGTCACCTCCTTCATAACCCACTTTAATCAAAAAAGAAATTTTGGTCTATCAAAATGCTTTTACATTGTCCATTTTAGCCGTGTCAAAAGTATTTTACAGTGCTTAAAATTCAAATCTTCTGTTGCTTTTCAGCCTCTCCGTAAGACTGGAATTTATCTTTTCTTATATGTCACCACAATTCCAACCACCGAAGTCCCAAAAACAATCGGTGCGAGTCTTACAAACAAGAATTCAAACCCATGCAGTATTGTTCCTGCCACTGCCAACTCAGGATCATTGTAATTCCAATCCAAATAAAAACTATTCGTAGATGCAAGTGCGATAAATATTACCACTATAACCGCACACAATGAAATAAGAATCCATCGAATCGTTTTTACCTTTGTTATACTTCTTTTTGCAAGCTGCAAATTAATAACTTCCAATTTTTCAGAAAGAATCTTTAAATCATCGGTAGTCGGTTCTGCTATAGGTTCTCCAAGTAATTCACTTACAGTAGTATCCAGTTCATTCGCCAAAATAATCAGCATACTGGAATCTGGAACTGACAAACCATTCTCCCATTTTGATACCGTCTGTCTTACTACGTTCAGTTTAATTGCCAGTTCTTCTTGCGACAGCCCTTTTGACTTTCTAATTCTTTTGATATTTTCATTTAGCATAATCTCTGCCTCCTTGTTCTTGATAGCTCAATTCTATATTCAAAAGAGCCGTTGCCACAAGCAATACATATTAACATCCGCTTATTTATGGGCTTTTCGCGGACAAATTCCGATTGAGATTTCACCTGTTTTAAGAGATTTAATAACTGTTATATCTTGTTATTAAGTTCTCCGCAAACCCTTGAAAACACTGGATTTATCGCAGGTGAGCTTTCCCTTATTGTTTCCCTTGTGTTATATCGTCCCGTCAGTGTTTACGAACTCTGATAAGGGCAAATACAAGGGCAAGAAAAATCTATAAAACAGTATAACACAAAATAAAAGTGACATGGTGAACTGATTGAAATGCTTCTGATTTTTGTAACAAATGACTGATTGAATGATAAGGAGATTCTATACGATGAGAACAATATTTGCAGAATACAATCCACATAGAAACAGCATTGATATTTATACTTCTGCTGGTTATATGCTCCGCATTGACTGTTGGGAAGCCGAAAAGGATTTAAAAACCACACCCGGATCAGACTGTGCATTGAACGCACTTGCCATTGATGAGCCACTTGAATATGTAAGATTGTATCTTGATGGAACGATGCAGATGTGGGTAGATGCAGAAGATTCGTTAGAACTATGGTGATTTTTTTCAACAACACTGAGGTTACTTTTTTCAATATCATTTATTGAGAATAGTCATTTTACCGTGCATATATATTCAATATCTTTTTATCTATTATAATGAAATCAAGGGCTGGTCTAATGCCAGCCCTACAAAAATGAAAATTCACATAGAAAATAAATTTACAATTTTTCCGATATTATCAACAAATACAAACATAATTTATATTATCGTATCTATTGATATGTATTTCAAAGAGTTACCAGAAGTTTTGAAAAGTTTTCAACTTCTTCCCTTGTGTTATTATCTAAATCTCCTAATTTTATACTGATACATCAATAGAATTGCGAACTAACCTATTACCATTTTTGACAAGAGTAGATTCCACTGATTCTCTTGTGACATTATCAAGAATGCTTGTATCAAACTTTTGTCCCGGTTTCCAATTTGGATTAGCTGATTTCACTGCTGCATACATAGCAGCTCTATACTGTCCTTCGTATTGCTCTAAAGTCCATGTGCCACTTAAACGTTTGTCTTTGCTTACACTTAACTGATAATCTTTGAAAATATCTGAACGCTTAGTTGTATCACCATTTGAAATACCGTTTTCCTGAATAAATTCCCTCTTCACATTATCAAACATCTTTTGACGATATTCCTCAGATACACTCGTGAGTTGCTGCCACGATGTACCCTTGCCGGTAACATCCATTCCTGCCACCCCATTTGCATTTAGCAAATCACCATCCGAATCAAATTGCTTCATCAGATTCTTAATAATGGTATCTCTTCCTCCGAATGTTTCATATATCATTCTTTCTTCTGGTGACATCATGGCTTCATTTTGCATAATACCAGATAACCAGCCTTTTTCTTTCAAAGCCTTATATTGTTTGCTATTTGTATTGATGCCATTATAAGTATTGCCTAATCCACTAACATTCATCGACATATAAAAACCTCCCTGTAAATACATTCAAAATCCGTTTAAAATTAACTTAATGCTATATAGTATATATCGTCATAAATCTCCAAGAAATAAGTTTCACCGTTAAGTGCCCTCCCAATTATACAGGTGGTTCACAATCTTTTAATAAGTATCGCAGTTCCATAACAGTCACAGCAATTTTATATTTAACTTCGATTTCAACTTTTTCTGGTGGATTGGCTAAAAGCCTGTCAATATCTTTTTCCTCAACACCAGCCATTTTTGCTATCGTTAGCTTGGATATGCCATGATAGGAAACAAGCACTTCCAAAAAACCGCTTAATTGCTTATCCTTATCTTCAATCGCTCCAAAATACAGAAATCCTGCTTTACTAAGTATTTTAAGACGCAATGCAGGATCATCTAGCAAACATTCCACATTGCCCATTACTACTCCATCTATTGTTTCTTCAGTTATTTCTAAATATTTTGAAAGAGTATTTTTATTAAAACGATACTCCTCAATTAAAGAAGTTAACATTTCTGAAATATTTTTTGTTTTTATCATATTTACGCCTAATCTCCCTTTTGTGCTCCGGGCAATTATAACTTTTCCAATCTTTCCAGAAACGCAACATAAAATTCTCTTTCTTTCATACAGGCTTGCTGAACCTCTATGCTTTTCGGAACATATTCCAGTGGATGGTCTAAATGATATAAAGCCTGTTTCGTTGCCTGAATTGCAGATTCTGTTGTGTTTCCCAAAATGTCGATGTTATCCACATCGCCCTCGCCTTTCATCTGCTTATTCAGCCTTTGTACCATCATCTGTGATATATGGCTCAACATTCCGTTTTTCTTTATTCCCATACCATTCGCATTTACTTCCTTCGCTGCTTCCATCCATGCATCTTTTACATCCTGCGGAGCATTCGGACCAATCATATCAAATGCTTTTTCGTTAAAATCCGTATCTTCCATATATGGATTTATACTCTCATTTTCCTGTTCAGCACGTTCTGTACTAAATTGAGGAATATTATCCTGTCTGCGCCTGTTTTCGTATGGCACACCATTCATAGAATAGTTGGAACTAATCTGCATATATCAATACCCCTTTTTTATTTGAATTGCATTATATCACTGTATTATGGAAATCAAGGCTGGAATTTATCTGCTGTCACTTTCTTTTCGTTTTCCAATTTCTTTTCTGTAATCTTCCATAAGCCTAACACAATGGTCTGCTATATCCTGCATTCCAAGTTTTTTGAAAAAAGCAACCTGCATTCCCATCATTTTTTCACAAACAACCATTTTCTGTTCATCTGCATTACTAATAGCAAGCCATGGGAATGCTTTATATCTTTTAGTGTCACCAATAAGAAAATTATACCCTATCAACTTATCTTCGCGAAAAACAAAATAGAATTGAGGTCCTGAACCCGGAATCGATTTTTCCATAATTCGTTGCATTGTTTTCACCCCACCGTATGCTGGAATAAAACCTATTTGCTCAAGAGCGTTTAAAATACCAGGTTTTTTATCTGTAGGTATGTCTCTATAATTTATAATCTGCTCCATTTGCTTTGCCCTCATTCAATTTAGATTTGTCAATTTCATTAAATAATAATTAATTGGTCAGTTTCGGCAATTCATTTTCTTCAACCGAAACTGCTTCAAGGTCAATATTTGACCAGTATGAGCCAATATCTGATCTTGTAAAGTATTCAAAATTACCCGTGGAAGATTTCAGTTTTCCGTTCTTGACTCCATTACAGACATAAATCAGTTCGTAGCTTGTCCCATCTGAAAGGTTAAATCGAAAACTGGTCACATCTCCTCCTGTTGTCTCCTCAACTTGCTTTTCCATCAATGACAAGTCCTCAAACTTATCATACAAGTCTGTTATGTCAGTTTCTGCAACGACTACTTTCTTTTCCGCTGATACAGGTACTCCCGTATAGTGGTACATTTCGATATTTTCAACTTCTCCAATTTCAAAAGGAAAGTCAATATTAACTTTTTCTCCGTTGCAGCCGACTACCCCCATCATCAAAAGCAGCAAGGTTATCATTCCTATCATTTTTTTCATATCATCACACTCCTTTGCAACTCCAAAGTTATTTTACTTGCGCTCCATAAATCCTATGATTGAAAAATCAATCCTACAATAAGGCAGTTCATACTTTCTGTCATCCATTTGTCTCATACACTTCATTGTCTGTTCATACTTGTATATATATCTTATGCAAACATATAATATCTGCCTAAATCATCAACTTTATATGCATTATTTTTCTGAGTGGTGCCATAATTATCCCCATAATATATCTTTATTCCTTTCAAATTTTTTGTCCATGTACTTATGTCTGCACAATCATTTTCTGCCGCCAAACATTTTCTGGCAGTAGCATAACAGGAACCCGGCATATCAATTTCCCATGCTTTGCTGGAATCACCATCATACGGAATATATGTAATTCCATTAGGAGTCAAAAATGTAAAACCATCTTTTTCGCGTTTCAGATTTCCTGATATCTCAAGTAAAGCATATAATCCTGCCGTAGACCGCTGTGAACTTACCGGATATTTTTGAAATTCATCAGCTAATTTATTCAGCGTTTCTATATCTTTATCGGATGTTATGATTACCGAAACTCCTTGTGCCTCATTTCCTTTTATCGACAAATAATTTAACCCTGTCTTTGAATCACGGTTTACTACCAATCCCCCCTATAGCGGTATTTCCTTTATATCAATATTTCTTTTGTCAGACAAATCATTCAAAAGATTTTTCAGTTCACTTGTCATGGTTACATTATACGAAAATGGCTGATCCATATTAATCAGGAACTCCATTCCTGTTTTCTCATCTCTTTGAATTGCTAATTGATCTTCTCTTATATAAAAATCTTTTCCTGTCTGCTTATCTACAATCTCATATGCTGCTACTCCATTCACATATGTAGCATCTTCAATTTTATATCTTTCTGTCTCTATTGGTAATTCAATATCTTGAGAGATACTATTTTGTGTATAAATTCCAAAGTTACTATAATCTGTACTGTTTACATAGGAATCCCTTGTGCTAATCTTATTACTTATACACTCTTGGGCTTTATTCATTGTATCAGAAAAATTTCCTACTGCATTTCTATTATTTTTACTGCATAACATACTTTGTTGTAAGTAACCATTCTCTATTCTCATGATTCTCCCTCCCAATCACTTGGGTTTTATTGAATACTCCATTATAATCCTTAGAACACCAGAAAGCTGTATCTATCTTATTACAGCTTTCGATATCCGCATAATTCAACGCATACTACCATCCCAAATTGTCTGCACCAAACCTTAATTCCCCTATATGTATAACGCTGGGCGGTGTCAATTGTTGGTTCACATTCTCTGCAAATCATACACGCTCTTGCAATATAATGTATTATCAGCTCCGTGCCTGTGCTTTCTGTATATTATCTGACCAATACTTATTGCTGAAAAAATCCCCATTTCTAGGCAAATTTCTGAACATATCCATAACAATATCATATGACAAGCCTGATGTGTCCACAAACATCTCTTTCCCATCTTTAGACTTAACTGCAATTCCATTATCACCCACATACGCTACTGTATTGTCATCTAATTTCTGTATTGATCCCGTCATTTCCGCAAATTTCTTTAGAGCGAACTCCCCGGATTCTTCACAAAGTTTTCGGAACTTTTCTGCATCCTCACCTACCATATACGGATATTTTCCGTCTCTAATATACCATGAAATTCCCGTTTCTGAATCCGTGTATTTAGGATCCGTTAATGCCCACTCTTTCAGAGGAACACCCTGATACCATGCTGTCATTTTTTCACTGGAATCATTGCTTATTTCTGGTTCATCATTTTGCATTTCTTTCTCAGCAATTTCATCCTGCCCCTGTTCATCTATTCTACATGACACGTTATATTTTAATGCCTCATAGATTTCTTGAACATTTGCATATTTGTTAACTGCTGCAACATCCGGTATCTCTAACACTTCCTTTTGTTGAAAAGCCTGTGACTGGTTATATTTTGAACCAGATTTTCTTCCTGCATAAATATTGTTATTTACAGCGGTATTTATCATATTTACCATATTTATAATCCCTCCATCAGCAATATAATCTAATTTTTTATTATAGACTTAAAGTAATCCATATATTTTCTCAATATGCCTGTCTCATATAAAGCGGCATCATAAGACCCCGTTTTATACAAATCGGCGATACACTTATTGAAGTCATCCACATAATTTTCCTTTTGGAAATAATCATGATGTCCTGAAGAAAGTGCCGTTGGAACACAGCTATCTGTTTTTGTATGTGCTGCCAACGCAGCCATTTCCAAATAAGACGCATTATTTAAATCTATGTCATTGATATAAATCCGTTCTTCAAACTGCTGTCCGTATTCATCGTTTCCTTTTGCAATTACAATCGGATTCTCGTCCGTTGAGTCTTCTGCATAATTCAATGCATACTGCCGTCCCAAATTGTCTGCACCAAACCCTAATTCTCCTATATGGATCACGCTAGGCGGTGTCAGTTGTTGATTCACAGTCCCTGCAAATGTCTTTTGAATATTCGGTCTGCGATATGCTGCTGTCTGACAGCCGTATGTATATGCAGAATTAGTATTGATACTTAGCATAATATCACCTCTTTCAATTATTCAAATATCCCTGATCCAGTTCTTCTTTCGACCAGACTCTT
>ERZ772871.608-NODE-608-length-31104-cov-57.2409_pt1 | contig 31104 bp, 20 predicted proteins | sample MGYA00511899_ERZ772871 | MGnify/ENA primary metagenome ERZ772871 (study PRJEB29015, sample SAMEA2737693) | human gut metagenome | biome: human gut; feature: human-associated habitat; material: faeces | place: China | collected 2012 ... | reverse complement strand
CATTGAACATAGTGTGCAGGACTGCCTGTAGCTTATATTTGTCGTCCGTTCGTCATCAACTAATATTCAATTAAACACCAATATTTCTATGCTGCATATTCAGAATCACCAAAGAAATCGTTATACCATACAAGGAACATATATACTGTCCATATCTTTCTTGAATTATCGGCTTTTCCCTCTTTGTGATCATCAAGGTACTTAACAAGCTCCTTAGTGTTAAAGTATTTTTCTGCAGCTTCACTTGTGAAGGCTTTCTTTATCATATTGTAATACTTGTCATCCTTGAGCCAGATTCTTATAGGTACAGGGAATCCAAGCTTCTTCTTTTCAGCTACCATATCTGGAAGATACTTATGAGCAGCCATACGCATAGCATATTTTGTGTTGGACTTGTTTACTTTATACTTAGTAGGTATAGTCCTTGCTACATCGAATACCTCTCTGTCAAGGAAAGGAACACGTACTTCAAGGCTGTGTGCCATGCTCATCTTGTCGGCCTTAAGCAGAATATCACCAATAAGCCAGAAGTTGATATCAATGTACTGCATTTTCGTAACATCATCCTTATCCTTAACTTTATCATAGAAAGGCTTTGTAAGCTCTTTATGATCGTACTTTCCAGTAGGGTTCTTTAATATCTTTGCGCGTTCTTTTTCATTAAACATAAATGCGTTACCGATGAAACGCTCCTCAATATCCTTGCTGCCTCTTATAAGGAAATTCTTACCTTTAAATTTAAATGGAATAGCCTGTGCTACATTAGCAAGTCCCTTACGAAGACCCTTTGGAAGCTTTCTGTAACCTGCAGTATCAAGAGGTTCCTTGTAAATGTTGTATCCACCGAAGAATTCATCAGCACCTTCGCCAGACATAGAAACCTTGACGTGCTTTGCAGCAGTCTGGCTTACAAAGTAAAGTGCGATGGCAGCAGGGTCTGCTAAAGGTTCATCCATGTGATACTGGATTTTAGGGATAGCAGCCCAGTATTCTTCACTTGATACAAGCTTTGAATAGTTGTCTATCTGAATCTTTTCAGATAAAGCCTTTGCATAATCTATTTCGTTATATTTTTCGTAGTCGAAACCAACTGTAAATGTTTTATCACCATTGAAGGTGGCAGCGACATAGCTTGAGTCAACACCGCTGGAAAGAAATGAGCCAACCTCAACATCACTAATCTTGTGATGTTCTACTGAATCATGCATGGCATCATCAATCTCCTGTACAAAATCATCCAGAGACTTGTTTTCATCAGCCTCAAAAGTAGGTTCCCAGTATCTTTTTATATTAATCTGTCCGTTATGGAAAGTGAAGCAGTGTCCAGGCATAAGCTTGTATACACCCTTAAAGAATGTCTCAGGGAGTACTGAGTACTGGAAAGTAAGATAATTCTCAAGAGCCACATCGTTAACTTCCTTCTTATAAGCAGGATGAGCCAGTATGCTCTTAATCTCTGAACCATATATTATATTTCCATCAACTATTGTGTAGTAAAAAGGCTTAATACCAAAGAAATCTCTTGCACCAAAAAGAGTTTCTTTTTCGCTGTCCCAGATAACGAAAGCGAACATACCGCGAAGTTTATTAAGCATATCTTCACCATATTCTTCATAAGCATGAATAAGAACCTCTGTATCGGAGTTGTTTGCAAAAGTGTGTCCCTTTTCAATAAGCTCTTTTCTTAAATCCTGGTAATTATATATTTCACCATTAAAAGTGATGACAATTTTTTTATTTTCGTTAAACATAGGCTGGCTTCCGTTATCAAGGTCGATGATTGAAAGTCTTCTAAAGCCCATATATGCCTTGTTATCTATATACTGACCGGCACTGTCGGGACCTCTGTGGATAATTTTATTCATCATATCAGTAAGAACATCTTTACCATTCTCAAGGTATCCTGTAAATCCAGCAAAACCGCACATATTACAAAACCGTCCTTTCATAAACTAAATGTTGTTTGTGAGATAAAGATATGGGGTCAAAAGGAAATTCTGACACATATATCTTATAAATCAATTATGTAATTATAACAAACCAGAGTATTTAATACAAGAAAATGTAATAATATTATGCGTTATTGCGTGTTCTATAAATAATAAAAAAACAATACCCATGATATTGACAATTAAGTATATATATGATATGTTTAGTTTAAATAATAAAGTTATGGCGCGGTAACAAAAAGACAGGAGATGATTGATTGGAAGAATATATATGACATTCCTGATATAAACACAAGATGACAAAATCAGGATAATAACTCTATAGATATTATTGACAGCATAAAGAATATTTAATCTGGTAATCTTAATAAAAACTATTCATCTGATGTGAATATATAACGTAATGTCACATTGATTCATATTAATTTCCACAAGACACTTAATATTATATTAACAATATCAATCCGCTTATATAAGACATGTTGTGCATGTCATGCTTAGATATAACAGGATTGTGTACATATTATTTTATAAAAAGTATAAGACAAAGTGGACGAACGATGATATTTGACAGTACCCATAAGCATATTATTCTAAAAAAATATAAGACAAATATAAGGACAAATATAAGATAAATATAAGACAAATATAAAACAAATATAAGATAAATATAAAGAAGGAAAAAGTGAGAATGAAGCGAAATATTTTATTGAAGATAATATTAATAATAGTGACGATTGGAGCTTTATTAGCAGCTGCAGCCGTTGTTAAGAAGAATGCGGATGCTAAAAACAAAGTGCCAGAAAAAAATAGTGCTGCAGTTGAAACGATACAGACAAAAAAAGCAACAGTATCAGAATCGGATTTTGCAGAACTAAAAGAATATAAGGAACAAAAAGAAATAGAATCAGATTTTGCGGAACAAAAAGAAACTGAAAAAGAAATAGAATCAGACCTTGCAGAGCCAGAAGAATCAAATGAACAGGCAGATTCAGGAATAGATATAGATATAAAAGAACAAGAAGAATATGGGAAGCCAGATTCAGAAGGAAAGTCAGAGCCTGAAGATAAACCGGATTCCGAAGATAAGCCAGAGCCCGAAGAGAAGCCAGAGCCCGAAGAAAAGCCAGAGCCTGAAGATAAACCAGAACTAGAAGAAAAGCAGGAACCAGCCATAACAGATAGTCCTTATGGACATGAAATCTATATAGCTAATGGCGTACTGCAATATGGTGAAAACGCAAGTGAAGCACAGATGGGAAAGGATGTTAATACAGGAAGTACAGTGGAATGTCCATATCCTATAGAGGTTATGACAACAAGGGTTATGTATGATGAGCATTGTGGTTATCATACATATAAAGGATATTATACAGTTTCAGATAAAACCGAAATTCTTGATTGCCTGGTTGATGCAATGGGGAGTCCGTTGTTTAACGCAGATACAGCTATGTTTCAGGGGGTTATGGGTATATATAGATGTGGTTCCGTTGTGTTTACATGTCTTGGAATAGTGGAATAAAGGGGGTGTATATATGGCAGCATGTCCTATGAAGGACAAAAAAAGAGTGACTTTATTATATATATTATCGGTATTGGTGTTATTATTATCATTTGTAGGTCTGGCATATGCGTATCAAGCGGGCAGTTATACAGATGATGATTTTAAAAGACAGATAACCGTTGATTTTGCCGGTGGCACAGCTGATTTACAATGGGTATATATGAATGATAAGAATAAACAGATATATTTTGATGATATACCTTTTTATAGTGATAATGAGGCACCGCATGAAGGAACATTTACAGAACATGTGAACTGTCGTGGATATACGCCGTATCTTCGTGTATACAATATTTCGAAAGAAGGCTGTATATTCAATGTGGATTTCACTGGCTATAAAAACTATAACAATTGGGACAATCCAGACAACAATGTTAAGGAAATGCTTGGCGGTTACCTGTTTGAAGCTGGCTGTAATATCAATTATGATGGAGATAAATATTCCGGTGAAAGAAAACCATTAACTATCACATTAGGATGGGCATGCAACTTTAACATCGAATGGGATTCTGGAGTCAGTGATGTTATAGGACACAGCACGAGTGGTCTTGATATGCGGTATTCAGATGGACAGACTATTACATATAAAGAAGGTACATTGGTTCCTACATGGATATATCTTAAAGATGGATATGAACTTGATTATATACAGGAAGGTGACATAAAATGGTATGATTCCACATGGAATGAAGCATGTAAAAGATGGGATAACTACTGGACTATGAATAGGAGCCGGAGCATTCATATTCATACTAAGAAGAAAGAGGTTATAAAATCATATAAGCAGACTGTATACATAAGATATCAGAATCAGAATGGTACGTGGGAAAGATGGGATGACACGTCAGCAATAACTGAAAATGTATTATGTGGTTCAACATATACATTTGATACTAAGAATATAACTGGAAATTCAAAATGGAATTCAAACCTATACAGGATGCCAGAGCAGTTTGATGATGGAACATCCTTTGCCTATAAAGTAAGTGGTGCAAAAACTAGTTATATAAGTGTAGCCAGATTAAAAATACAGAATGACCAGGAGATATATGTGAGGTATCAGAATGAGGATGGTTCATGGGGTGAATATTCAAGCACATACTGGCATACACCAACAAAGAAAGCACCTGATGGCTATTGGGAGAACTTTCTGTGGCATGTAGATAGTGGTACATCGTTTGGTTTTGGAGTTGAAGATATTAAACAGGATTCAAGGTGGGATGCCACGTTATATGAGTTTCCAGATACATATGCAGATGGTTCGTCGTTACGATATACAGTGACAAAGGCTTGTAAAAAATATGTTGATATATCAAGAAAATTCATACTGACATTATCACAGGAGGATGCAACAACAAGGGGAACACAATCAGTTATGGTATCTTACAGGAAAGGACTGCCTGATATAACGGTTCCTGAACAGAAATATAAAGCTTCATTTTATGATGATGATAACTATAATGACAGACTGTTATTATCTGATATAGTCCAGATTAATAAGTTTAAAGGATATATGTTGAAAGAAAAAAGAAATGAAGTCAGTCTGGGAAGTATATTAAATGAAAGTTATAATTATTCAGATGCTAATGCTGATAATTCTATTATTTCAACAGTAACATTAACAAGACCATATACTGGCAATTTGTATTTTTATTATGATGGTTATAATAGTACAGATGAAGAGGTTTCTGTTAATGTTGAGTGGAGTACTCTTGATGGTGACAGTGATAACGAGGAAATATGGTTTTTACCACATTCAAATGATAATAACTATGTAGATGTCTATGTTAATAAGGTTAACAGTATAAGAATCAGGTACTTTGGACCAGAGTATGGGCCAGATAGTTTTGGCAGCTGGAAAATCAGTCTTAATATTGAAGAAATGGCTGATGTGAATGATTACTGGTATAACAGTGAAGGTAAAGCCGATATTTACAGTTATCCTTATGCATGTAACGAAACTGTTTATGCGAAGTGGGAAGAAAGTAAAATCACACTGCCAGATAAAGATGAGGTAACGAAGCCTGGTTTTGAGTTAACTGGCTGGTCAGATGGAATAAACACTTATGATCCAGGTGATAAAATATCAATAAAAAAAGATACAAGGTTTTATGCAATATGGGAAGAAGTAATACCTGAAAGCAACTCTGAGAGTAATATAACAAAGGCAGCATCAACAATGTACTTTGATACACTTATACGGCGTACATCAGGAGATGAAGCATGGTATGACACAGTTGGAAGCTATAGTATAAAAAGTCTTAAGGATTATAGCAATGATAGTTGTGTACAGATATGGAAGATAGATATTGCTGGTAATATAACAAGAATGAAATGAGGCATTTACAAAATCATGAAAATATTTTATAATTAAAGGCAGATTTTTTATATATTTTGGACATAATTGCCATTATGGAAAGGATTGCGGTATGGAAAAGATAAAAATGACAACACCTCTCGTAGAGATGGATGGAGATGAGATGACAAGAGTGTTATGGGGACTTATTAAGGATGAACTTTTACTTCCTTATGTAGATCTTAACACAGAATATTATGATCTTGGACTTGTTCATCGTAATGATACTAACGACCAGGTTACTATAGATTCAGCAGAGGCTACTAAAAAGTATGGTGTTGCAGTAAAGTGTGCTACAATCACTCCTAATGCAGCAAGAGTAAAAGAATATAACCTTAAGGAGATGTATAAGAGCCCTAATGGAACAATAAGAGCTATTCTTGATGGTACAGTATTCAGGGCACCTATCATTGTTAATGGTATTGAACCTTATGTTAAGACATGGAAGAAACCTATAACTATAGCAAGACATGCATATGGTGATGTATATAAGGCTTCAGAGATGAAGATTCCAGCAGCAGGAAAGGCTGAGCTTGTATACACAGACGAACAGGGTAACGAAACAAGAGAGCTTATACATAACTTCAAGGGTGCTGGTATCATACAGGGTATGCACAATCTTAATGATTCTATAGAGAACTTTGCAAGAAGCTGTTTTAACTTTGCTCTTGAAACTAAGCAGGATCTTTGGTTTGCAACTAAGGATACAATATCTAAGAAGTATGATCATACATTCAAGGATATATTCCAGGAAATATATGATAATGATTATGCTGATAAGTTTAAGGAAGCAGGCATTGAATATTTCTATACATTAATAGATGATGCAGTAGCAAGAGTTATTCGTTCAGAGGGAGGATATATCTGGGCTTGTAAGAATTATGACGGCGATGTTATGTCAGATATGGTTGCTACAGCATTTGGTTCATTATCCATGATGACATCAGTTCTTGTATCACCTAAGGGCTTCTATGAATATGAAGCTGCACATGGTACAGTACAGAGACATTATTATAAGCATCTTAAGGGAGAGGAAACATCTACTAACCCTATAGCTACTATATTTGCATGGACAGGAGCTTTAAGAAAGAGAGGAGAACTTGATTCTATTCCTGAACTTGTAAGATTTGCAGATACACTTGAAAAGGCTTGTATCAAGACAGTAGAAGATGGTAAGATGACAAAGGATCTTGCACTTATAACAACATTAGAGAATCCTGTAACACTTAATACACAGGATTTTATCAAAGCAGTAAGGGCAACGCTTGATGAACTTATGAATTAATGTATAATTAACTGCTCCATTGATATTATAATATCAATGGAGCAGATTATGTTGTAAGAGGTATGAAACAGAACGTAACTTAAGGAGTGTTATGCGTAATATATTATTAGATTTCAGTTTCAGGGGAATGAATATTAACCAGCTTGCAGTCTGGTTTTTTATATATAGCTTTTTTGGATGGGCAATGGAGTGCATAGTTATAAGAAAGCAGCTTGGCTACTGGGAAAACAGAGGGTTTGCAAAGCTGCCATTTTGTGTAATATACGGTTTTGGAACATATATAGCTTTCAATATATTTGCACCTATACAAAACAATTATATTGCATTATATATATTTGGTGCTGTATGTGCAACAATATTTGAGTATATGACGGCGAAGCTTATGTTAAAGCTGTTCGGCGAAGTATGGTGGAACTATGATCACCTTAGATTTAATTATAAGGGTATAATATGCCTTCAGAGCACAATTGGCTGGGGATTTCTGGCAGTGCTTATATTCGGAGTGTTTAACAGGCTTGTAGAACAGGCAGTATTTTCTATGCGTATGTCAGCGGTTACAGTGATTTCAGCTGTTCTTGTTGTGTCATATGTATGTGATTTTTCATATCATTTTACAAAGCGTTTATTAAACAAAAGAATGGGAGATGCAGTTAAACATGCATCAGGCTGCAGTAATCTTCTTAACAGATTCCATAGGTGATTTCGGGGTGAGATATGTTAGAAAGTCTTAGAAATAACATGAAACTGCTAAAAAGCAGTAAAAGACATGTATTGTTGTTTGAACTTGCATATAAGCTCCTTGCATTAGCAGTGTTTTATCCTGTTATTACGGGCGTTATCCGTTTGTGCATGAGAATAACAGGGATTAATTATCTTACAAATGAATATATAGCGAAAGCGTTTATGAATCCTGTAATAATCATATTCTGCCTCTTAGGGGTTATAGGATTCATAGTTTACTGCTTATATGAAATGGCATATCTTGCAGTATGTTTTGAAACCAAGAGAAAAGGTATACAGGCATCTATTATTGATAATATATATAATGCCTTTTTGCGGCTTAAAAAGCTGTTGCGGATTCAGAGCATACCGCTTTTTTTATATTTTCTGATATCTATAATAGTTATTAATGTGACAGTTACTGGCAATATTATATTTAGCGAAAGTGTAAAAAATATTATAAAAAGTGAGGTAAAACGAAACAGAACTGTTATATTTATTGTGACAGCAATTATCATAATATGCCTGTTTTACTTTGTTATACGGGATATTTTTTCATTTAACATATACATGATGGAGGGAAAAAACTTCAGACAGTCATGTGCTAAAAGCAGAAGCATTGTTAAAAATAATGTACTGAAGATAGTGGGTGTAGTTGTACTATATAATCTTGCACTTTTAGCGGCTATTTATATATTTTATATAATTATATCTGTTGTACTGATTGCCGGAGTTAAACTGCTTGATCTTGCTTATATGGGTAGTGCGGTGTATCTTTCTGTGCTTAGTACATTAAGGACGATAGTAAGATTATTTCTTGTATTTTTATCTATACCTTGTTCATTCTCTATGATATCATATATGTATTACAAGTATGAGAATCTTTCGGATATTAATTTTGAGTTTGTTGATATAGATGAAGGAAGCGCAAGGATAAACAGGATTATATATTCATTTGTTCTTGTGATGTCGATAGTCCTGGATGTGTTATATGTGGTGTTAACATTTAACAGCAACCCTTTTGAGAGAGTTGCTATATTCCATGATACTAAGATAACAGCACACAGGGGTGCATCAAGGGAAGCACCGGAGAATACACTGGCAGCTTTCCAGCGTGCCATAGATGATATGGCTGATTATATTGAACTTGATGTGCAGATGACAAGCGATGGTTATATAGTAGTTATGCACGATGCATCAGCATATAGGACAACAGGTGTAGCCAAGAATATAACAGATATGACATATGAGGAAGTAAAGAAGCTTGATGCGGGGTACTGGTTTTCAGAAAAATATAGGGGTGAAAGGGTTCCATCTTTTGAAGAGGTGTTAAAGCTTGTTAAAAGCAGTCCTGTCAGTATAAAGCTTAATGTTGAGATAAAGTCATCAGCGGATAGCAGCATAGCAGCTGGAAAGGTTATAGAGCTTATAAAGAAATATTCCATGGAACAGAATTGTGTTATAACTTCATTTGATTATGATGCGCTTCTTGCAGTTAAGAGCATGGATGAGGATATACAGACTGGATATATACTGTCTGTTGCATATGGAAGATTTTATGAGAATACCAACGTAGACTTCTTTAGTGTTAACGCTTCATTCCTTACAAAGAGAACAGTGGATGCCATACATAATACTGGTAAACAGGTATATGCATGGACAGCTAATAACGATACATCTATAAAGAATCTTGCTAATAAAGGTATTGATAATATAATAACAGATGAACCTGTTATGGCAAGGGAGGTTGTGTATTCAAGGAATACAAGTGAAACTATTACAAATATGATCAAATATGTATTTAATAAATAACAGTCGCATTTTGCTTCGCAAAACAATGAGGTGAATACCTCTGCTCCTGCAGGGGCAGTCGCATTTTGCTTCGCAAAACAATGAGGTAAATACCTCTGCTCCTACAGGGGTAGTCGCATTTTGCTTCGCAAAACAATGAGGTAAATACCTCTGCTCCTGCAAGGGCAGTCGCATTTTGCTTCGCAAAACAAGGAGGTATGTATGCTTAGGGGAATAGGTACATCTAAGGGTATAGGTATAGGAAAGGCACTGGTGTTAAAAAATACAGGGTGCGAGGTAAAAAAGTATAAAATAGATGATGTAGATGCAGAACTTCAAAGATACAAGGATGGAGTGGACACATTCATAAAGGAGACAGACGAATTCATAGAGAAGCTGACAGCTAAGTTAAACGGCGATGATAAGAATGCACTTGTTCTTAAGAACCAGGAATATTTAGCTGGTGATATACAGCTTACGTCAGAGGTTTGTAATATTATAAAGAAGAATAATATTAATGCAGAGGCAGCCCTTTATGAGGCCTGCGAATCTTTGAAGCAGCTGTTTCTAAGTATGGATAACGAGGCTATAGCCCAGCGTGTAACAGATATTGAAGATATGAGGGAGAGATTGACAGCAATACTTCTTGGTGTTAAGAGTATTGATCTTACGCAGCTTCCTGATAACACGATTATTATAGCTGATGAGATACATCCATCTATGACAGCGAATATGGATACTGTGCATATAGCAGGCATTATATCTGAAAAAGGTGGAGACACCTCACATGCATCGATACTTGCAAGAGCTTTGGAGATACCAGCAGTTCTTAGTGTAAAGGGTATATGCAGTGAGGTTAAGGATGGAGAAGACATAATAGTTGATGGTGCATATGGTGAAGTGTTTGTATCTCCAAGTGACATAACTAAAAAGATATACGCCAAAAAGAAAAAACAGTACGATGAGAGTGTTATAGAACTTAAGAAATATATCAATAAACAAACAGTTACTAAAGATGGCAGACGTGTGATGCTGGCTGCTAATATAGGCAATGCACTTGATGCTGCAAAGGCAGTCAGGGATGGTGCAGAAGGTGTGGGACTGTTCAGGACTGAATTTCTTTTTATGAATGGAAGCAAGCTTCCAACAGAAGAAGAACAGTTTACAGAATATAAGAAAGCAGCAGTTCTTCTTGATGGAAGGGAACTTACTATAAGAACACTTGATATCGGCGGAGATAAAGATATTCCATATATGGGATTGTCTAAAGAAACTAACCCATTCTTAGGATACAGGGCGATAAGATTCTGCCTTGACAGGATAGATGTTTTTACGACACAGTTAAGGGCTATATTAAGGGCTAGTGCTTACGGTAATATCAGAATTATGATACCTATGATAACATCGGTTTCAGAGGTCAACGAGGTTAAAAAGATTATAGCAGGAATATGCAGGGATCTTGATAAGAAGGATATTAAATATGATACTGATATTAAAGTTGGTATTATGGTAGAAACACCAGCAGCGGCTATTATGGCAGATGTTCTTGCAAGGCAGGTCGATTTCTTCTCAATAGGAACTAATGATCTTACGCAGTATACGCTTGCTGTTGACAGAGGTAACGAAAATGTTTCATATCTGTATTCGGCACTTAATCCGGCAGTTCTAAGAAGCATTAAAAGAATAATAGAATGTGCGCATAACGCAGGTATTGATGTAGGTATGTGTGGTGAGGCGGCAGCAGATGAACGCATGATACCACTGCTTTTATCTTTTGGTCTTGATGAGTTTTCAGTCAGTGTAAGCCGTGTGCTTGAGGTAAGAAAAGAGATTGCATCATGGAGTATGAAAGAAGCTGGTGATATAGCAGGGAATATACTAGGATATTCAGAGGAAAAGGAAGTATCGAATTATCTGAGTGATTATATATCATCAAGAGCTGAAACATCTAAGCAGACAGCTAAAGATAGTAATGACAGTGCATTATAAAATATGTTGTATGTGATAATATAAAGAATAGATGACATAACGGATAAATAATGCTATGAATAAATGTCATAATGAATAAGTAATGTGATAATAAAAATGATAGAAATGAGGAACATATGGCGATATATGTAACAGATGAAGAGCAGGAAAAAGTTATACTTGTAGGTGTGGAGCTTGACCCGGCAGATGATTGTGAGAAATCACTTGAGGAGCTATCTGAGCTTGCAAAGACAGCAGGGGCAGTTACAGTTGGAAAGATGATACAGCCAAGAGACAGCTTCCATCCTGCAACTTATATAGGAAAAGGAAAGCTTGAAGAGTTAAGAGCTATGATACAGGAGCTTGGAGCAACAGGTATTATATGTGATGATGAGCTGTCTCCTGCACAGTTAAGGAATCTTGAAGATGTTCTTGATACAAAGATTATGGATAGAACTATGGTTATATTAGATATATTTGCAGCAAGAGCATCATCAAGTGAAGGTAAGATACAGGTTGAGATGGCACAGCTTAAGTACAGGTCAACAAGACTTGCAGGTCTTGGAACAACACTGTCAAGACTTGGTGGTGGTATAGGAACAAGAGGTCCTGGTGAGAAGAAGATAGAAACGGACCGAAGAATAATACGTGACAGAATATCCCACTTATCAGCAGAATTAAAAGAAATAAAAAGCCATCGTGATATACAAAGGCAGAACAGAGAGAACAGTTCAACACCTGTGGCTGCCATAGTAGGGTATACTAATGCAGGAAAGTCAACACTTCTTAACAGGCTTACAGATGCTGGTGTGTTATCAGAAGACAAGCTGTTTGCAACACTTGATCCTACGACAAGGGCACTTAAACTTGCGAATGGCGAAAAAGTGCTTTTAACAGATACAGTCGGATTCATAAGAAAGCTTCCGCATAATCTTATTGAGGCCTTCAGGAGTACACTTGAAGAAGCTAAATATGCAGATATGATAGTACACGTTGTTGACTGTTCTAATGATGATTATGAGAGACACATGGCAACGGTATACGATACTCTTAAACAGCTGGATGTAGGCGATAAGCCGGTTATTACACTCTTTAACAAATGTGATGAATTCGATGAGATACCTATACTTAAAGATAGTAAAGCTGATTATGTAGAGAATATATCAGCAAAAACTGGTATGGGACTTGATAGTTTCCTGATGGATATACAGGATATTATTCTTAAGAGCAGAATCCAGATAGAAAGGGTATTTCCATATAATGAGGCAGGAAAGCTTCAGCTTATAAGAGAGTATGGACAGCTTGAAAGTGAAGAATATACTCAGGAGGGTATTAAAGTTAAAGGTTATGTACCGGCATGGGTTGGCGGAAAGCTGTAATACAGGAAAGAGGATTGATATGAATATAATAGCACTTGCAGATAATAACTGGGCGATTGGTAATAATGGAAGACTTCTTGTGGATATCCCGGAGGATAAGAAGCTGTTTCGTGGGGAAACATATGGAAAGGTTGTAGTTATGGGAAGAAAGACCTATGAAGGCCTTCCTAACCAGTCAGCACTTGAGGGCAGAAAGAACATAGTACTGACTAATAACCTGAATTATAAAGCTAAGGATGTGCTTATATGCCATAGTGTTCAAGAGGTGCTGGAACAGCTTAAAAGCTATGACAGTAAGGATGTCTATATAATAGGTGGCGGACAGATATATGAACAGTTTCTTCCATATTGTGATACAGCACATATAACAAGAGTAGATTATAAGTATCAGGCAGACACATATATCACAGATTTTGATAAGCTTGATGGCTGGAGGGTTACGGCCAGAAGTGAAGAACATACTTACTTTGACATATGCTATGAATTCGTCTGCTATCAGAAGGAAAAGTAAGTGATAATTAAGTGATAGGTAAGCGATAAGTAAGCGGAAAGTGAGTGATATGCAGGATAACGCATAGATAGATGCACTGGTGTGCAGAAGCATATCCTTATCTGTGCGATATATGACCGGAAGAGAGGATTAGCATGAATAAAAAAATGTGGAAAATAAGGCGTATAATTACAGTTGTGCTTATGGCTGCCATAATTACCGGGCTGACTGTGTGGTATGGAATTCCACACCTATATGCATCACAAGAGGAGAAGACACTAAGAGTTATTCAACAGTCACAGAAGATACTTGAAAGCATTATAGAGAATTATATCGACAAAATAAGCCAGCTTGATCCTATGGGGAATCATACATATGAAGGTGCGATAACCGTATCGGAGTGTGTTTATGATGGCGTGGATTACAGACCAGATGCATATAATAGAAGTCAGAAATATAGCATAGTTACTACAAATAATAATATGGTACTGGATATGCCCAAGGTCAAAGATGGCACACTGGTAGTAGATAAGAATGATATACTAAAATATGGTCTTGCCAAAATTGACTCTAGCCAGACAGAACCGATATTAAGGGCAGCTCTGACACACGTTATGGAAGGGTATAAAGTAGCTGTTAAGGATAGTGCAGCTATAAGCGATAAAGCATTAATAGCTGGGTTTAATACATTTGTTGAAGAAATGTATAAGGATCCGGTTATTCTTCCATACATTTCCTTGTTTAATGTTCATGGAATAACCGCTGATAAGATGAAGAGCAGGTTTAGTGAATATGCTAAGGGTGTGTATACAACATATAATATAAGCATGGATAGTCAGGACAGACTGACAGGAATAGAGCTTGTGTTCAACCGGATGGGTGCTGATGCCAATGATGCTAGTGATTATCAGGAAAGTGATAATAATAAACAGCAGATAGGCAATATTAATATAAGCTTCACAGGTGAAGACAAGCTATATGATAGTATGCATATTATGGTAACAACAGCAGTTATAAATAACAATTATGTGAATGTAAACCTACAGTTAGATACGCAGGATATGAATAATATAAAGTATGGCATAGCGGCTGATATAAGTTATAGAAGCCATAATCTTAAGCTTGAGGCGAATGGTGATATAAGAAAGAGCTGATGCTGTAATGCGTTGATAATTATAATATTTTCCCGGACAGATAAGGCTATTAATAATCTGTCCGGGAATTTTTGTTAGCAGTTGCGTTTGGGTTAAAGGTTATATGATGTCGGGGTCAAAAGCCCCCTACTTTGATACCTACGAATTGTTCCGTGCTACGCACTCCCACAATTCTTCCCAATATTCGCATATCGTGGGATTATCATCCCACTTTTATGCTCATATCGGGGCGGGTCCCAAGGTCTTTCACCCACCTATGAGCAAGCTCATGTGGGTTTAGACCTTTTGACCCTGGTATCATTATATGAATAAAAGTCAGAGAAATGTAACCTTATGAAATAAAATCGTACTATATATGTGAAAGCTTTCAAAAATCTGAATTAAGGAAAAATAAAAAGTGCGCAGCGAAGAAGAAATAATTGATTTAATAGTCAACAGAGATGAGAGTGTTATGAGTGAGCTGATGGATAAGTATCAGAGGCCGCTTATGAGACTGGCTATGAATATGTTGGATAGTGAAGAGGATGCCAGAGAGTGTGTGAATGATACATTTTATGAAGTGTGGAAGTCAGTCCCTCAGAACAGACCTAAATATCTTTTTGCATATTCAGCGACTATCTGCAGACATCTGATATGTAAAAGAATAGAGCACGATAAAGCATTAAAGAGGAGTTCCAATGTAATAGAGCTTACATCAGAGATGGAACAATGCATCGGCAGAGAGGATAATTTACCAGATGGGGATGAAGAGAGGCTTGGAGAGTTGCTTGACCAGTTTTTAAAGGGAGTGCCAGTCCAGAAGAGAAATATGTTTATACAAAGGTACTGGTATTCAGAACCAATCAGAACGATAGCACAGCTACAAGGAAAAAGTGAAAGCACAGTAAAGGTAACGCTTCACAGAATGAGAAAAGAGCTTAAGCTTTTTCTTGAGAATAATGATGTTGAGTTATGAATTAAGGGGTTGCGTAGAGGCAACAGAATGGAGGTATTTATGGATAAGAATAAGCTGTTTAATTCAATGAATTATATTAATCAGGAATGGGTAGAGCAGGCAAAGCCAACAAGGAATAAGCGTGTAAGCTTAAAAAAGAATAAGAAGTATAAGGTGTATAGAAATATTGCGGCGGCAGCAGCGGTTGTGTTTGCAGTATCAGGAATTACTTATACAGGAGCATATGCATACCAGAAATATCTTAAGCCACAAAGCAATGTTAACTTCTCATCTCATATGGATGATGACAGTACAGTAAGTGTATATAGCAGTAATAATATGGAGAATTCAAAGGATTCAACAGTAGACGTTATATGGGGCAATTATGTTGCAAGTGGTTCAAGATTCTATGTAAGCTTAACATTTAAGTCAAAGGATGGAAGCCCTATTATTCCTAATGACGAAAGCGATATGAAGCCAATAATAGGTTCGTTCAACTTTGAGAAAGCCCATGTAAGCTTAAATGGCAACTCTATCACAGATTCCAGATCAGGATATCTGCCAATATTCTTTAATGGAATGTCAGAGGATGGAACAGAAATATATGCAGAGATGAATCTTGATTACAGGGATGGTACTAAATTCGTAGGAAGTACTATAACAATATCAACAGAAAACTTAAGATGCGCGTATGCAACAGAAGATAAGGAAAAACGTGAAGAAAGACAGATAGCAACAGGCGAATGGTCATTTGAAACACAGGTTGAAGACAGTAGTACAGGAGTTATATGTTCAAAGCCGGATGTACAGGTTCCGTCAGTATACAAGGATGGCGAATATCTGACAATCACAGATCTTCAATCTAATGGATTCGAGGTGGCTCTTAAGGGAACTGGAGATATTGACTTTAAGTACTTCGGAGTTGAAAAAGGAAATGCTCTAACAGTAACACTTAAGAATGGCACAGTTGTAGAGGCAGATACTAAGTTATCTGATTTATCAGGAAATGCAAAGACAAAGCTGTATGATATCACATACGGATTAAAGAAGGTAGTTGCCGTTGAGGATATTGATTCAATAGAATGGCATGGTGCAACAATCTATAAGGCTGAGTAGAGGGTGCTATAAGAATGCTATAAGGATGTTCTTGGTATGCCACCGGGGTTGTTATCAGGAGGGCATTGTATAGGATGCATAACTAGGAAATATAATAATAAAAAATCTTACCAAAACAACGGGGAACCACAGATGGGGAATGCAGGGGGATTGAGTGCTTTTACACTCAATCCCCCTTGTGCTTGTTAGCTTTTGTTGGAGAGATTTGTTGAAATAATTGGTCGAAGAGATTAGTTGAAGTGTTCAGTAGAAAAATTGAGTTATATATTGGGATTGTGACCCTATATGAGAAAATAGCAAAGTGAGTCAAAAAAATAAGAAAGAAAATCGAGGAAGATTTGACCTAATATGAGAAAATGGCAATCAGAGTCATATTTTGAAAGCTGATTGTGATTAAAAATACCCAATCAGCTTTCTGATAACTAAAGCATTACTTAATATAATACCACTAAAGTTTTATAACGTCTGTTTATCAACATAGTAATTAATTTATCTAAACAACGATATAGGTACTATAATGAAATCTTCTTAGCCGTCGTTCCATTTTGATTGCATTGGATAGTTCGGCGAATGCACCTACCTGTACCTTGTAGTAACCATCTTCATATATTATAAAGGCTGGGAAGCCATCTATAAGTAGAGAGTTTAATAAGCGGTCTGCATTATCTTTATTGTGGTATGCACCAGTCTGAACCCGGTAGAGAGGCTGATGTATATATGAATTATTGCAAGTGTTGCTGCAGGAGTTATTGTGTAGGCTGTTGCAGTAGTTATCATTGCAGAGATTATATCCGGTGTCAGCAGTATAATTATCAGAGTTGTTAATACCTTCTGTAATACTTTCTGTCTTTGTTTTTGGAGTTATATCATATCTATAAGAGGCATTATCACTATTAATAGAACTGCTTGTGCCGATGAAATTACCGGAATTATAGGAACTGCCGGAATTATAAGAATTGCCGGAGTTGCCGAAATTACCGGAATGGCCGGAATTTCCGAAACTACTAGAATCATAGAAAGTACTAGAAGCTTCTAAATTGCTGGCATTGCTGGAACTGTTGATATTGCTGGCGTTGCTGGAATTATTGGTATTGTTGGAGCTGTTGGTATTGTTGGAACTATTGGAATTATTGGAACTGCTGGTATTATTGGAGTTGTTAGCTTTGTTGTAGCTGCTGTTTGAATGGTGAGTATTAGAGTTGCGTGAACCAATAGGGAGGCTTTCTAATATTCCATCAGCTATAGCATTTGCAACCTTATCGAATTCCTGGTCAAATATATAATTATCTTTTTCATTATTTATAAAGCCTGCTTCAACAAGGACAGCTGGCATCTTAGTTCTCTTAAGTACCACAAGATTTTTCCGGGTATCAACTCCCAGATTCTTAAATCCAACATTCTCAAGTTGGTTGTTTATGTTTCTTGCAACCTCTGACTTAAGTCCTGAATCATTGTATACAAGAGTTTCAACACCAGAATACTGGTTGGGCTTTTCAGAAGAGTTTCGATGTATTGACACGAAAAGATCAGCGCCTGAGTTGTTAGCATCAGTTGCCTTTTTAAAAGGTGTCTCATATTCGTCGTTAGTTCTTGTATAGAAAACATCAATTCCATTTTTTTTAAGAATATCGCCGACGGCCAGAGTCAGGTCGAGGGTATCATCTTTTTCCTGTCTGTCATTATAAACAGCACCAGGATCGCTGCCACCATGACCTGCATCAAGAGCTACTTTATATTTTGACATATCCGCTCCTAAAGGAATTATCACTTTATTTTATTCATAAAAATATATAAAGATACATATAATAATGAAAAAATATTGATTTTTGTATATAGGTGTATACAGAATGGGGGTATAATGGTGTATGTTCATACTATGGAAACACCACAGGATATGATAGATAAAGGGAAGATGCACATAAATGTATATGATAAACAGCAGGGAGCACCGCTTGCAAATGCAAGAATCACTCTGTCATACACAGGTAATCCGGATTCGATAATAAATGAACTTGTAACGGATTCAGAGGGGGCGGTTAATCTTGATGAACTTTTAGCACCACCGATAGAGTACAGCATGGAGCCAGGGGAAAAACAGCCATTTGCAGAATATACGATTGATGTCAGTGCCAACGGATATGAGGAGACTAACATATCCGGAATAGATGTTTTTTCAGGGGAAACGAGTATACAGGATGTATATCTTAATGAAAATCAGTATACAGTTGCGGAAGATAACATAGTTATTCCGGTTAATACCCTGTATGGAAACTATCCAGCCAAGATACCAGAGAGTGAGATAAAGCCACTTAACCAGTCTGGTGAGATAGTACTAAGCCGTGTTGTTATTCCTGAAACTATAGTTGTGCATGATGGTGTTCCTACTGATTCAACGGCGCTTGATTATTATGTCAGGTATAAGGACTATATTAAAAATGTTGCAAGCAGCGAGATATATTCAACATGGCCAAGGCAGACGTTAGAGGCTAATATACTTGCAATCATGTCATTTACATTGAACAGGGTGTATACAGAATGGTATAGAAACCAGAGTTATAATTTTACTATAACATCTTCAACAGCATTTGATCATAAATGGGTGAATGGCAGAAATATATTTGAGAGTATATCAAATGTAGTAGATGAAATATTTGATAATTATCTTTCACGTCCGAATGTTAAGCAGCCAATACTTACACAGTACTGTGATGGAAAAAAATCAAGCTGTCCGAACTGGATGACACAGTGGGGAAGTAAGTATCTTGGTGACCAGGGATATTCATCAATCGATATATTAAGATATTATTATGGCGATGATATGTATATAAATACAGCAGAGCAGATACAGGGTATTCCTTCATCATGGCCTGGTGCCAATCTTGATATAGGGTCATCGGGTCAGAAAGTAAGACAGCTTCAGGAGCAGCTGAATCTCATAGGAGATTATTACAAGGCTATACCACCATTGTCAGTTGATGGAATATATGGAGAGCAGACAGCAGAAGCGGTAAGACAGTTTCAGAGGATTAACAATATGCCACAGACAGGAGTCGTTGATTTTCCGACATGGTACCGTATATCAGACAGATATGTGAGACTGTCAGGCATAGCTGAGCTTATGTAAGCGGGCATGATATAGTCTGGCTTATGGAAATGTTGTCTTTAAACAGTATTGAAATAGTATTATAGTGCTGATATTATGATGATATAAAGTAATGTGTACAAATGAAAGAGGCAAAAGATATATGAGGTATAAGATAAGTGATCTTGCAAAGCTTCTTGGCGTATCTACAAATACGGTGAGAAGATATGAGGATATGGGTTATATATCTGCTGTGAGGGATGAGAACAGTGGATACAGGTATTACGATGATGATGGAGTTTTTGGCGTGCTCAATGCTAAAATGCATATAAAGTATGGTTTTACGCATGAGCAGATAAGTAAAATGCAGAATTATACGCTTGATGAAACTATAGAGGCGTGTCAGGAACACATGCAGCAGATGGATAGGCAGATAGCCTATATGACGTATTTAAGACACAGGCTTAAGGATGACTGTGTGCTTATGAATAAGGCGGCAACTAATACAGATATATATGAAAAGCAAAGTCTTCCTATGTATTATGTCTTATATAAGAATGGCGGAAAGCTGCTTCAGGAGCCAGAAAGACTGGAGCAGCTAAGCGAGTTTTTATACAATTCACCAGAAATACAGCATATATACATAATTCCTGAGAGTGAGATGAAAGCAGGACGTTTTACTGTAAGCTGTGGTTATTCGATTAAGGAAGAGCATCTTGAAAAGTATCATCTTCATATTAACCAATATGCACAGAAGTATATTCCTAAGCCGTCAGTTATGGGTATATCAAAGGTGCCGGCAAGGTTAAGCAGTATATATGATTATTCACAGGATGAGATTAAGGAGATTATGATAGGGCGTCATCTTGCGTATATGAAAGAGCATAATCTTGTCCTTGATGGTGATATAACAGGTATAGTTATAACAAAGGTTAAGGATGATGATAGTGATGATCATGTGATGTATATTCTTATGAGTGTTCCTGTACGGCATGAAAAACAGTGAATTATGAGATGTTATGTTCGCATATAAAAACAATTATTTATTAAATATGTAAAAGATATTGACCTTGACATTGGTTCATACTTTATAGTTTGTATTATGGATATCAAAAAGGTTTTATAAACAGACCCTGACAGTATCCATGCAGATATATAATGTTATAATGCTTTTAAAGGCAGAAAGGGAGGTCAATATGCGCAAAACAACTAAAAGACGTCTTAGCAGTCTTTTGTGTGCAGTACTTATGCTTGTTACAAGCATAGACGTAACTGCATTTGCAGCAGAATCAAAAGCGTCAACAAGAAAGATTGACGTATGGGACATGGGCACAGTACAGGAAGCAGATACAGATAAGTATAATAATCATATTACTGCTGCTGACTGGGAGAATTGTGACAATGTTTCAAAGGATGGTAAATTCGTTGCCGGAGAAACAACATTTGGTGATCTTACAATCAATCATAATGCCAATGACAGATTATTCTCGGCATCAGGCAAAAACTATGGAAGCAATGCGTTAGCAACAACAGCATATGATGATGGATATACAGCATCCGGTATGTACTACTGTAATGGTACAGGAGGAGAAGGAAGAAGATACATTGCTATTAACAATGTAGAAGCCGGAGATAAGATAGTTGTATACATGGCATCAAGCAATGCTGCTAATGGAACACTTCTTTTTAAGTATCTTGGTGAAGATAATGAACAGGTGGAAAAAGCAAGCTTTACTAACAAGGGAGCTAAGTATGAATTTGTAGCTAAGTATAGTGGTTCATATAAGGTATATACAGATGCAGCAGCAGGAAAACCTATATATAACAGGGTGGTAAGAATTCCGGGAGTAAAAGTCAGTGGAACAATAGAAGGTGTACAGGTAAGCGGTCTGAAGGTTTTATTTAAGGATGATGTTAACGATATCACATATGATGCAGATGTAAAAGGCAATACATTTACAGCTACACTTGCAGCAGGTTGTGATTATACAGCAGTTTTATCCGGAGCAGCAGGATATGGATTTTCTGTTGATACAAAGAATGTTACAACAACTGTAGATGAAGCTCTAACAGGCAAGACAGGAGTTACATTAAAGGTAGAAGAAAAGAAAGTATATACATATACAGGAAAGGTTACAGGATTTGCAGCAGATTATGATACATCGGGATTATCAGTTAAGCTCGTAGCAGACCCATCTTCATTAGCAGATGATGTGGTTCTTAAGCTTGATGATAACAAAGCTTTCAAAGCAACACTTGAGCCTGATGTTAAGTATACAGTTGAGCTTAGTGGAGTTAATGATTATGAAGTAGCTGATGGCAAAGAGGTTACAGGCCAGACAGATTACTCTAAAGATATAAGCGTTTCTGCTAAGAAGTTATATAAGGTAACAGGTAGATTTACAGATATAGATGCTAAAGCAGCAGTTACAGATATTAAGTTTATCAATGTTGATGACAAGTATGTGTATACAGGAAAGGTTACATCAGATGGATATGAAGTTTCTTTAAGAAATGGTTCATATGAAGTTGAAGCAGCAGTTGATGGATATAGAACAACAACACATATAGTAGTCAATGATGCGGATGTAACTAAAGACATCTTAATGGTGTCAACCAAAGATAAGGAACAGATTGAAAGAGTATCTGATATATATGTCGGATATAAAGAAAAAGGAAATGCAAACTATAATACAGTAAAAGAAGCAGTATCAGCAGTATCATTAATGACACCTGCTCCTGATGAGAATAATGGAGTTACTATTCATATTGCTCCTGGTACATATAGAGAACAGGTTATTATATCAACTCCATATGTAAGACTTGTTAATGATGAAAAGTCATCAGGTAAAGAAGTACTTCTTACATGGTATTATGGAATAGGATATAAGTATTACAGCATAGATTCTAAAGGTTATTATAATGCTGAAAATGCATATGATAAGTACGAGAAGGCAGCTGCAGCAAAATGGGGCTGTTCAGTACTGCTTAAAAATACAGCAACAGGATTTAGTGCTGATGGAATCACATTTGAAGCTTCGTTTAACCGTTATTTAACAGATGAAGAAATAGAAGATGGTGTGACACCTACAGAAAATAAGAATCCAGACAGAAACTACGCAACAGATGTTACATCAAAGGCAGCAACAGAAAGAGCAACAGCCATGGCTATAGAAGCTGATAAGGTTGAATTCACAGATTGTGCATTTCTTGGAAGCCAGGATACATTATATACTGGCAATTCAGCAACTAATATGTACTTTAAAAACTGCCATATAGAGGGTAATACAGATTACATATTTGGTGATGGAAACGCAGTGTTTGATGGATGTGAGCTTAGATTCGCAGGTTACAGTGCTGGCTCTACAGGTGGTTATATTACAGCACATAAGCCAACCTCTGCTGCAGCAACTAAGATTGGCTATGTATTTAGAAACTGTACAATAACAGGCAGTGATAAACTTGAGGTAAGTGCAGGATATCTTGGAAGACCTTGGGGTCAGGATGCAAAAGTAACCTTCCTTAATACTAAGATAAATGGTAGTTACATTAAGGATGAAGGCTGGTTTGAAATGTCTGGCAATAAGCCGGAGAAGGCTGGTTATACAGAATATAATTCGGTTTATACAGATGGAACAGCAGTAGATGTTTCTAAGAGAGTAACAGGAGTTACAACAGATGAAAGTGTTGCAAAGAAAGATGTTGTAAATGATTATCTTTCAGGCTGGACACCTAATGCTTATGTGGCTGGTGAGAGCACAGTAGCATTTGTAAAGAAACCATATCTTGTGGATAATGGAGATATCAATGCACCATATCCAGGACATACTCTTACTGTTATATACTCGCTTGGAGAGAAGAATGATAAAAATGATGCATCAGTAATCCACTGGTATATTGTTAATGAGGATGGCAGCAGAACACTTGCAAAATCGTCAACTGCCAATGCTGATAATACATATAAGATTTCTAAGGATGCTATTGGAAAGCATATTGAAGTTGAAGTTGTACCTGAGAACTTAAGTGGTGTTAAGTCAGAAGCAGTAAAATATAAGGCAGAGGCATATGTAAGAGATGGATATGAAGATCCTACAGGTTCAACAGATATAGAACTTGGTGATGGAGTAAATGTATTTTTAGCAGGTGATTCAACTGTTAAGGATTATTCAGCATCAGGTATGTATATGAGCGGTAAGGCTCAGGCTGAAGGCTCATGGGGCGAATATTTACAGGCGTTCTTTGATTCTTCAAAGGTTAAGGTGCAGAACTATGCCAATGGAGGACGAAGCAGCCGAAACTTTATCAATGAGGGCTCATTAGATAAGATAAAAGCCAATATCAAAGCAGGCGATTATCTGTTTATACAGTTTGGACACAATGACTGTGCCAATGGAAAAGGATACATTGAAGATAGATATGTACCACTTGGACAGCCAGATGCCAACGGAATATATCCTGTAACAGCAGGAACTAAAGTGGCAACACCATCATCACTTACTTCAAAGTATGGAGATACATTCTATTCATATGATTGTGGTGGTACTTATAAATGGTATCTTAAGCAATATGTTGATGCGGCAAAGGAAGCAGGTGCAATACCAGTTCTTGTAACACCAGTATCAAGACTTTATTATACTAGTGATGGTACTATCAAACCACATCATGATTCAACAGATACGGAAACAGGAACACTTGTAACTAAAAATAATGCATATGTTGAAGCAGTTAAACAGCTTGCAAAGGAACAGGATGTATTACTTATTGATGGTTTTGAGATAACAAAGAATATGTATGAGGAAGCATACAAAGCAGACGAAAAGGCAGCTAATGGCAAGTCTGTTAATGGTACACAGGTTATGTCAGCAGGAGACAGTACACATAGCAATAAGCTTGGTGGTTTCATAACAGCAGAACTCTTTGCACAGCAGATCCAGAATATGAATATATCACTTTCAAAGGCTGTTAAAGCACCATCCAGAGTAGCAGGTGTTAATCCGGATGGACAGCAGGTGTTTGTTGTTGATAAGAACGGAGTGCTTACTGCTAAAGCAGCAGATGCAAATGGCAGCTTCACAGAAGATGCAGTGTACTGGACAACAAAAGGCCAGAGCCTTTTAGGTGTAATAAGTGCTAAGAATGAAGAACTTAATAAGAGTGAGAAACCATCACCGGATCCAACACCATCGCCAGACCCAACGCCAGCACCAGACCCAACACCATCGCCAGACCCAACGCCATCGCCAGACCCAACGCCAGCACCGAACCCAACGCCAGCACCAGAACAGGGTGGCAGCGATAAGAAAGATGATGGAGCTACGTCAGGTAGTGACAGTAAGAAAGATGACAATGCTATATCATCTGACGATAAAAATCCAGATGCTTCTAAAGATGATGTAAAAACAGCAGATGTATATCACGTGATGGGATATAGTGTGGCATTTACAATGGCATTAGCTGGAATAGTACTTCTTGTGTATGAAGATAGAAAAAAGAAAAGGCTGATTAATAAATAATATAATAGTTATAGATACTAGTTTTAGTGATGATTAGAATTGATTAGTATTGATTGGCATTGAATAAAGCCAGATACACAATGACTTAGGTTGTTGTGTGTCTGGTTTTTGAATACTTGAATATTGTTTGTTTGAATATTATTTGCTTGAATATTATTTGCCTGAATGTTTTTTGAAATATAATAATGTATGGATTTATGTACAATACATTATTAAATGTGCAAAAAGATATTGACCTTGACATTGGTTCATACTTTATAATTCCATAAAAAGGGCAGATTGTCCAGAAAAGAAAGGGAAGGTTATTTATGATGAAGAAAAGAAACAGAAAACGTATAAGTTGTCTGCTTAGCGCTTTGCTTCTGCTTGTTATGAGCATAGGCTGGAGCGTTATGGCTATGGCTGATGATGCGGTTAATAAAGACAGCAGCAAGCCTACAGTATGGATAATAGGTGATTCTACAGTAAGTTCTTTTGCTGATAATTATTATTATCCAAGATATGGATGGGGTACACAGATTGATAAGTATCTTGATGGAACATATGAAGTGAAGAATATAGCTTTATCAGGAAGAAGTTCTAAGAGCTATGTTAATGATAAGGAGTATAAAGAACTTACAGCCGGTATGAAGCAGGGTGATTATCTTCTTATAGGCTTTGGTCATAATGATGAAAAGGCAGAAGCAGACAGATATACAGATCCTAATGGTGATTATAAGACAGCTGGCTCATTTGCTAACTCATTATATGAAAACTATATTAAGCCTGCGCAGGCAGCTGGTACAACAGTTATTCTCTGTACACCTATAGTAAGAAGAACTGCTACAGCAGAATGGTCTGACAGTAATCTTCATATCACAAAGGATAGTGGTGATTTCAAGGGTGGAGATTATGCCCAGTCTATAAGGAATCTTGGTAAGGAACTTAATATACCAGTTGTTGATATGACTAAGATGACAAAAGAGTTATATGATACATTAGGACCAGATGAGACAGTCAACCTTCATGCATGGACATCATCTAAGGCTACAAGCGTTGATAATACACATACAAACATTTATGGTGGAACATATAATGCTTATCTTGTAACTAAGACAATTAAGGAACTTGGGGTAGCTGGAATATCAGAACATATAACAGCTAAGGAAGCACCTGTTAAGGCTGATGTACTTAAGTCTAATCCTGATTATAAGGAAGCTGAATATTCAGGAGAACTTAAGCAGAGTGAATTATGGAAAGATGCGGGAGTTTTCAAGGGTTCAATATTTGGAGATATAGGCGGAGACCCAAATCTTATTAAGGATAAGTTTATACTTGAGGGCAATGAAGATGGAAGCATTCACATTGCTGTTAATGGTAAGGGAAAGATATCATCAACAACAGATGGAATGGCAATGTATTATTATAAAGTACCAGCAGATAGTAACTTTGTAATAACAGCTAATGCAACAGTAAACAGCATTAATAAACACAATCAGGTGGCATTTGGTCTTATGGCAAGAGATGCTATGTATATAGATGTTAATGATAAGTCAGCTCTTGGAGATTATGTTGCAGCAGGAAGTATCCAGCAGGGAACAGCTAACTGCTTTAAGAGAAAAGATGGCGCATTAGGCTATGGTGGTAAATTAGAGAATCCGGTAGAGGCTGGTAAGACATATGCACTTAAGATTGAGAGTAACAGTGATGGATACGCATGTACATTTGGCGATAATGCTGCTATATCAGGTGGTTTTGATTTCAAGCTTACATCAATAGATGCAGATTATGTATATGTAGGTTTATTTGTAGCAAGACAGGCAGATGTAACATTCTCAGATATAAAGCTTGTTGTAGATGGTAAGGTAGTAACTGGTTCAGATGTTAAGCCTGATGATAATAAACCGGGAGATAATAAGCCAGGAGATAATAAGCCGGGAGATAATAAGCCAGGAGATAATAAGCCAGGAGATAATAAGCCAGGAGATAACACACCAAGCACACCAAGCGATACACCAAACACACCAAGCGATACACCAAGCACACCAAGTGATACACCAAGCACACCAGATTCAGATAAGGTAAATGCAGTAATTAAGGCTGATGCTGGCATCAATATAAAGGCCGAAGTACCAGTGAGCGGAATCACATTCACAGAAGAGGAAAAGAAAGAAATAGAAAACGGAAGTACAGTTTCGGTATCTATGGAGGTCAAAGATGTAACAGCTACAGTATCAGAAAGCGATAAGAAGCTTGTGGAGGATAAGGTTAAGGAAGTTCTTAACAATGGTGTAGTTGGAGTATATCTTGATCTTACATTATTAAAGAAAGTTGGAAGTCTCAAAGAAGTATCAGTAACAGAAACAGCTGCTGGAGTTGTTGTTAAGCTTGATATTCCTGAAAGTCTTAAGAATACAGATTCATCTGTAGAAAGAAAATATACAGTTGTAAGAATTCATGATGGTGTAGCAGAGGCACTTGAAACAAGCTGCGAAAACGGAGTTATTACATTTACAACAGATAAGTTCTCTACATACGCTATATGCTATGAAGATGTAGCAGCAACAGGAAACGGACAGGCATCAGATAACACAATAAATACAGGTGATGTGTATAATATAGCACTCTATGTATTATTCGCAGTTGTATCATGTGCAGGTCTTGCATTCGTAGTATTAAGAAGAAAGTCAGTTGTAAGATAAAAAATAAAATAATGTATCATTTTTGTATTGCAGAAATTTGAAATATTTGAAATGTTTGTTTGAAATGTTTAAAAATATAGTTGACAGCTATAACTATTAGTGTTAAACTCTAATAGTTGTTAAACGAAGCAGAGTATCCACTCTCACCTTAGCGCATGAAGGCGACTCGGGTTTATATTTTTAAGAATATGCATGATAAACAGCAATTAAGATGCATTATGATTAAAAAGTGGATAGTCTGACTATCCACTTTTTTTGATTTTGGAGGTGCACTACTATTAGCGAATTAATGATTAACGAGCAGATCCGCGATAAGGAAGTTCGTGTTATTGGACAAGAAGGACAGCAGCTTGGAGTTATGTCTCCTAAGGATGCTATGAAGTTAGCAAGAGAGGCAGAGGTTGATCTTGTAAAGATAGCTCCATCCGCAAAGCCACCTGTATGTAAGCTTGTGGATTATGGCAAGTATAAGTATGAGCTTGTCAGAAAAGAAAAGGAAGCTAAGAAAAAACAGAGAACAATAGAAGTCAAAGAAGTTCGTTTATCACCTAACATAGATGTGAATGACCTTAACACTAAGTGTAACGCAGCAAGGAAGTTCATAGAGAAAGGCGATAAGGTTAAAGTATCACTCAGATTCAGAGGACGTGAGATGGCTCATGTTGATTCAAGCAAGCATATACTTGAAGATTTTGCAGAGAAGTTAAGTGATATAGCAGTAGTAGATAAGGCTCCAAAGTTAGAAGGCAGGAGCATGACTATGTTTTTAACTGAAAAACGTTAAAATATTATTCCATATGAGAATTAAATTAGGAGGATTATTATGCCAAAGGTAAAGACAAAAAGAGCAGCTGCAAAGCGTTTTAAAGTAACTGGAACAGGTAAATTAAAGAGAATGAAAGCTTACAAGAGCCATATTCTTACAAAGAAGACTACTAAGAGAAAGAGAAATCTTAGACATGCAGCTATGACAGATGCAACTAATGTAAAGACAATGAAGAAGATTATGCCATATTTATAAGATATGGGTGTCTGTGATTGATTATTTTAGGAGGAAATTAAGAAATGGCAAGAATTAAAGGCGGTATGAACGCAAAGAAGAAGCATAATAGAGTATTAAAGCTCGCTAAGGGTTATAGAGGAGCTAGATCTAAGCAGTACAGAGTTGCTAAGCAGTCTGTAATGAGAGCTCTTACAGAGAGCTACAAGGGTAGAAAGCAGAAGAAGAGACAGTTCAGACAGTTATGGATCGCAAGAATCAATGCTGCTGCAAGAATGAATGGTCTTTCATACAGCAAGTTCATGTATGGTTTAAAGTTAGCTAACATCGACCTTAACAGAAAGGTATTAGCTGAGATGGCTGTTAATGATGCAGAAGGATTTGCTAAGTTAGCAGAAGTTGCTAAGTCTAAGATTGCTTAATCATTAGATTAATTAGTGTAAAGATAAATATAATGTTATATATCAGATTTATATCTGTCAGATTCTGGATATCTTCTGATTAGTAGCATTTAAGCCGCTATATAGGATGAGATAACTCTTTATATCCTGTATGGCGGCTTTTGTGATAATATTGTGAAACATTTATGTAATACTGGCTTTAGAGGCTGTATTATGGTATAGTTTATAAGTCGGCAATCCGGCATAATATATATTTATGGAGACAGGTTATGAGAAAAGTATTAAAAGGAAAGTGCGTTAAATATGCAGTAGCAGCAGCTATGGTTGTTTCTATGCTTATGACTACAGCATGTAATAGTAAAATAAAGGTTGATTATGGATATAGTCCTACAGATTATGTTGAGCTTGGAAACTACAAGGGAATAGTAGCCGATGTTGATGTCACATCCATAACTAACAAGGTTATAGATGACAAGATAGCTGAGCAGATGAATGATGTAACTACATATACAGATGTTAACCGTGGGGCTCAGAAGTCAGATAAGGTAACATTTAGTTACTCAGGAACAGCAGGTGGACTTGCAATAGATGATTTCACGGGTTCTGATTATAGTATGGTTCTTGGAAAGGATGCTTTTCCAGTTGCAGGAACGAGTCTTGCAGATGAATTATATGGTATGTCAGCAGGTCAGACAAAGGTTATAACAGTAACTATGCCAGATAACTCTAAGTATACTGATTATGCAGGTAAGAGAGTGGTGTTTGAACTAACCATGAGCTACGTACAGCAGCCAAATGTTCCTATGCTCACAGATTCGTTTGTAAAAGAGAACTTTGGTCTTGAATCAGTAGATTCATATAAGGAATATGTTAAGAACGATGTTAAATCAACTATAGATACAAAGGTGAGTGAAGCAAAGAATGAGGCTATTCTTACACAGCTTCTTGATGTATGTAAGGTAACAGGATACCCTGAAGAATTCCTTGCACAGCAGACATCAAAGCTTGAAGAATCAATCAGTTTTTATAGTACTCTTCAGGGAAAGACTAATGATGAATACTGCCAGAATCTTTATGGTAAAACCTTTGATGAGTTCGTAAAGGCATCAGCAGGCCAGCAGCTTATATATCAGGCAATAGCAGAAAAAGAAGGACTTGATATAACAGAATATGAATATAAAGATGACCTTGAACAGTTTGCAAAGGACAGCGGTTATTCACAGGTAACAACATTCACAGATAAGTTTGACAAGAATACAATAGTAAAGGCAATGCTTGTAAAGAAAGCACAGAATATAGTTATGGATAACGCGGTTGTGAATGAGAAGTAGTATTGTTGTTTAATTGAATATTAGTCGACGTACGGACGACAAATATAAGCTACAGGCAGTCCTGCACACTATGTTCAATGCCAGAAGCTTCAATCGGCTGTCTCTAAGACTTTTCATATAGGTAGTTATAGGTGACGCTACCATTCGGACGCGCCGTCCGTGGCGCGGCCTCATTGCTTCGTACATCCATGTACGAAGCTAGCTGGGAGCGAAAGAAAAGTCTAAGAGTCAGCACGATTGAACTTCAAGTGCATTTCACATAGTATGCAGGACTGCCTGTAGCTTATATTTGTCTGTGTTACGGCATAATGTAATACTGAATATTCAATTAAATCAAGGTGACGAAACAGGGCGGAATTGTGCGTAAAGCGCACAATTCCGCCCCTCATG
>ERZ772871.591-NODE-591-length-32140-cov-5.57201_pt1 | contig 32140 bp, 27 predicted proteins | sample MGYA00511899_ERZ772871 | MGnify/ENA primary metagenome ERZ772871 (study PRJEB29015, sample SAMEA2737693) | human gut metagenome | biome: human gut; feature: human-associated habitat; material: faeces | place: China | collected 2012 ... | reverse complement strand
TCAGCAGCAACTCGTTTATTCTATCATACCGTTTCCGGTTTGTCAAGAACTTTTTAAAACTTTTTTTGAGCGATTAAGAAGTTTTCTTAATGACTCTTAATAAGTTTTGCCCTGTCGCTCAAGGCGAGTATTATAATATCAAATCCCCGGACAAAAGTCAACTGTTTTTTACATATTTTTTCATTTCTTTTTACATGTTTTGCGATATCATCACAAGTCCAGCCTCAAAACGCCATATATTGTATATTGTGTATTCAATTAACGCAATATGATGTTTCATCATGTCCCGTAAGAGAAAAAAGCAGGAGCAGCCAAAAGCTGCTCCTGCCAGATTCCATATGGATTTCTACTATAATATTATGAATTACTTCCGTCAAGCGTAAACCAGAACTCTACACCATTCTCCCAGTTCTTCACGCCATACTGCTGGTTGTGGGCATCCATGATCGCTTTTACAATAGAAAGACCAATTCCGGTTCCGCCGTAGGCACGTGTTCTCGCCTTATCTACCTTATAGAACTTCGTCCAGAGATTCGGAATCGCATCCTCAGGGATCGGGGTTCCAGTATTAAAGACAGACACACGGACGATGTTGTTTTCCGGAAGCATTTTGATAATGATCTTTTTCTCTCCATCGATATGGTGGATTGCATTGCTCAGGTAGTTTGTGACTACCTGCTCGATTTTAAATTCATCCGCCCATACATAAACCGGCGTCTGAGCATCAAAATCCACCTGAATCTCATTCTGTTCGAGCAGAATCTTCGACGCGTTCACAACGCCGCGAACCAGTTCCGTCAAATTGAAACGATCCATCACCGGCTTATCGTTTCCGCTTTCCAGAGAAGACAATGTCAGAAGCTGCTTAACCATCTTGTTCATCTTGTTGGCCTCATCAACAATAACATCACAATAATAGTCGCGGCTTTCCTTCTCCTCGCCCATTCCTTCCTGAAGACCTTCCGCGTATCCCTGGATCAGGGCAATCGGTGTCTTTAACTCGTGGGAGACATTTGCGATAAAGTCTTTACGCATCTCATCGATCTTTGTCTTCTCTTCGATGTCCTTCGTGAGCTGGTTATTTGCCGACTTAAGCGCCGAGATCGTTTCCTCCAGACGCTCCGACAATGTGTTCATACTATTTCCAAGAACCTGAATCTCTTCCATATCATGTTTTCCAGACTCATACTTCGCATTAAAATCGAGATCTGACATACGCTCCGAGAGATTCGACAACTTATAGATCGGCATCGTGATCTGTTTTGCCACCAGATATACGACCAGAGCACCGATCAATACGGCGATCATTCCCACATAGAGTAGAAACTGATTCGCAAGACGAACACTCTCGCCAATACTTGACAGCGGTGCGCTCATGATAAAGGCAGTGCTATTATCGGAGAAGAATCCCCAGCTCTCCAAGTACATGCTCTCCCGCTGGGGATCGTATGTCTTCTGGATCTTATACTGGTCGTTTTCCTCCAGAATCGTGTACTTGGCCTTTGCCCAGCCGAAAATATAACGGTCAATGCGGTCCTTTAAAAACTTCGTATCACGGGATGTTGAATAGACCGTCGCATCCTCCGTGCTGTTGTCAATGATCAGGACAGAAACATTGGCGCTGTCGCTGAAATTCCGGATCAGGCGCTGCAAATTTCCTTCCGTGATATTTCCGTCAGCATCCTTTTCTCTTCTCATGGCGTCTTCGATGGAAATCCCGTTTTCCTTGTTCTCCTCGATCCGGGAGTCGATGGCCTCGTAGGCACCATTTAACGCCTGTACCTTCTTTGTTACATAGAAATCTTCCAGATACCACTTATTGACGCCCCAGATCACTGCCAGGATCACAGCGATCAGACCAATAAACGTGACCGTCAGTCTGGATCGTATCGATTTCATCATCCATCCACCTCGAGTTTATATCCCATGCCCCAAATAGTCTTGATATTATCGCCTTTCGGACCAAGTTTACTTCTCAGCTTCTTTACGTGGGTGTCGATGGTTCTCGCATCTCCGAAATAGTCGTAATTCCAGACATTATTCAGAATCTTTTCTCTTGAGAGGGCGATTCCTTTATTTTCCATAAAATAGGTAAGGAGTTCAAATTCCTTGTTGCTGAGATCCACCGGCTTTCCATCCACAGTCACCTCGTGGGCATCCTTATCCACGCGGATTCCATCTGCCTCCAGAATCTCACCCGTTGATGTACTGCTGCCACGACGCAGGATCGCCTCAATTCTCGCCACAAGGATCTTCGGACTGAACGGTTTTGTGATATACTCGTCAACGCCGAGTTCGAATCCAAGAAGCTCATCCCGCTCCTCGCTTCTCGCCGTCAGCATGATGATCGGAACCTGAGAGTAGCGTCGGATCGTCTTGCATGTCTCCCAACCGTCCATCTTCGGCATCATGACATCCAGAATCACGAGACTGATATCCTTTTCCTTAAAGAAGATATCAATAGCCTGCTCGCCGTCTCCCGCCTCTAGAACACGGTATCCTTTGATGGTTAAAAAGTCTTTGACGAGCTTTCTCATTCTCTCCTCGTCGTCAACCATAAGTATCTTTACTGCATCCATTGTCTGTACCTCCATATATTTTACCTGATGCACTCCGATAAGAACAGAAGCGTATTCCAACACACTTGAGATATTAACCAGTCGATTCGGTGCTACCGGCATCATACATGTGTGCATAAAAATCCCACTTATCATCAGCTATATTTTAGCAGATAATAAGTGGGATTTCTATAAGTTCACGAACATTTCACAAAGGCAGTTTCATGAAGGCGGGAGAACTGTATTATTCTCCTTTTGAAGCCGTCACTCTGTCTCTAGGATTGAGTGCTACTCTGAAGATTATATAATCTTTTCCGTCTTTGTCTTTCCATGTTGTCACAAATATAGATGTTCCATCTGTTCCCTTATTTTTCTGATAATCAATTACACAATTGGAATAATTTCCTATGTAATAGCCATTAATCGTTTTACCGATTATTTCATGTTCTATAACTTCATCAAGTTTTCCTGTAAAACCATTATACGAAAATCTCTGTTTATTGAATTCCTGAAAATTTCTTCCCCCTGTATATATAACAGCAGTAATAGGCTGACTCGATTTTACATTTGTATTCACCTGTTCATTGATGTATTGTAACAGCGATGGAATCAGCTTTTCATCATCTGCTTGGAATACCGCTCCGCTTTCAAAGTTTTTCTTAGCTCTCTCCATATTTTTTTCATTACTTGTTTTTATTTCTTCTATTCGTTTAGATTCCTTATTTTCCCTTTTCTGCACCTTTTCCTCTATAGATCTATCTCCTTCTGGTATATCTTTATAATAGTAAGCTGACGACGTATCCTTATTTTTATAATATTTTTTTGTTGCATCCACTGCATACCATTTCCCATCTAATTTAACAATATTGAATGCATGCTCAATTTCAAATACATATTTTACATCAAGTCCACAAGCTTTTCCTAATGACATAAACGCATTTGCGAAACCTCCACAGACACATCGTCTATCTATAAACGCACCATAAGATGACTGATTATACGGTTCTTGCGCATCATATGTCACATTGTCAACAAGCCAATCGTAAATCTTTCGTGCCTTTTGATCCTCCGTCATTGAATTATTAATATTTTTACTTTTCCATTCTGAAATAAAAGCATTTACGCGTTCCTTTTGCTTAGCTCCCAACCAATAATTGTCAGTTCCGGTTTCATAATATCTTTTGTATTCCAAAATATGTTCAGCTGTAACAGAGTTCGCTTTCGGATACATAATACTTCCAATCGCCATGTTACTATAGCCTAAATTATCCAGACTAAATTCTATTCCGTTATATGTTTTAGGTTCCAGTGTCCCTGTTCCATCCACAGTATAAGTCGTATCCCCGGAATTTACATTCATCGTAACAACTTTTCCATCCTGTGTTCGTGCACCATTGGCATCCACCGTCTTCTTATCTGGTGTCTCCGTAGACACATACAGCCAGCCACTCTGGTCAAAGCAGTAATTCTCCGCAATTCCATCCCCGTCTCCATCGATCCAGCGCCATCCATTTGTTGCGTAGGTGCCATTGTCCTCGTCATACCACCATTTACCGGCATTTGCTCCAGTTCCCTGTTTCCACTGTCCGGCATATGAGGAAAATGCCAGTCCCAGGCTCAGCAGTGTGGTCACTGCTGTTATTTTCAATACCTTTTTCATATTTCTCTCCCTTTGTTTCCAATATAGCAAATGGAAGCGTCCGCGCAGTTTTTCTGCACAGCGCTTCCATTATTCAGCGTCTCTTTATTATCTTTATTCTTCGTCCCTTTTCTCAACGATCGCGATATCAAGATCCTCAAGCTGCTTCGGATCTACCGGTGCCGGAGCTTCCATCATAAGACAGGACGCGTCTTTTACCTTCGGGAAGGCAATTACGTCACGGATGCTGTCTGCACCTACCATAAGCATAACGACACGGTCGAGGCCGTATGCGAGACCAGCGTGCGGCGGTACTCCGTACTTGAATGCGTCAAGCAGGAAGCCGAACTGCTCTCTTGCTCTCTCTTTTGTGAAGCCAAGAACTTCGAACATCTTCTCCTGGATATCATCCTGATGGATACGGACGGATCCGCCGCCGAGCTCCGTACCGTTTAATACGATATCGTAGGCTTTCGCGCGGACTGCGCCCGGATCAGTGTCGATAAGTGGGAGATCTTCCTCCATCGGCATTGTGAATGGGTGATGCATAGCGACGTAACGTCCCTCCTCCTCGGAGTACTCTAAGAGCGGGAACTCTGTTACCCAGAGGAACTTGAAATCGTCTTTCTTTAAGAGGTCTAACTGTCTTGCGATCTCAAGACGGAGATTTCCTAATACATCGAATACGACTTTATCTTTGTCTGCCGCGAAGAACAGAAGGTCGCCCAGCTTACCGTCCATCGCTTTTACAAGAGCATCCAGTTCTTCCTGCTTCATGAACTTTCCGAAGGAGCACTTATAGGAACCGTCCTCATGGATCGCAAGATATGCAAGTCCCTTTGCGCCGAATCCCTTTGCATACTCAACGAGAGCGTCGATCTTCTTTCTCGGCATACCGGCCTGTCCGTCTGCGTTGATACCACGGACAGATCCGCCGTTCTCAAGAGCGCTCTTGAATACAACGAACTCGCAGTCTTTTACAACATCAGATACGTTCTTTAATTCCATGCCAAAACGCATATCCGGCTTATCGGAACCGAAACGGTCCATAGCCTCGCGCCATGTCATACGGAGGATCGGAGTCTGGACGTCAAAGTTGCAGATCTCCTTGAAAAGTTTCTTTAAGAGTCTCTCGTTGACCTCGAGAACATCCTCAACATCCACGAAGGATAACTCCATATCGATCTGTGTGAACTCCGGCTGACGGTCCGCACGGAGGTCCTCGTCACGGTAGCATCTTGCGAGCTGGAAGTAGCGGTCCATACCGGAACACATCAGCAGCTGTTTTAATAACTGCGGAGACTGCGGAAGAGCATAGAACTCGCCCGGATGCACACGGCTCGGTACAAGGTAGTCTCTTGCGCCTTCCGGTGTACTCTTGATAAGAGTCGGGGTCTCGATCTCGAGGAAACCTTCGTCCGCTAAGAACTGGCGGACCATCGTAGCCACACGGCTTCTTATCATGATGTTTCTCTGGAGATCCGGACGACGGAGGTCAAGATAACGGTATTTTAATCGAAGGTCTTCTTTCGTCTTGCTGTTCTCCTCGATCGGGAACGGCGGTACCTCGGACTCGGAGAGGATTCTTAAGGATTTCGCTCTCATCTCGATGGTACCTGTCTTTAAATTCGGGTTTGCCGCGCCGGAACGCTTTTCGATGGTTCCGACAACCGCTACTGTAAACTCACTTCTTAATTTTTCAGCTTTTGCGAAGCTCTCAGCGCCGCAGTCGCTCTCCTCAAAGATGATCTGGATGATTCCGGAACGGTCACGAAGGTCGGTGAAGATAATACCGCCTTTGTTTCTGCTCTTCTGGACCCATCCCATAAGTGTCATTTCCTGGCCTACGTTTGCCTCTGTGACTTCAGCACAGCGGCAGGAACGCTTTAAGCCTGCCATTGATTCTGCCATGATTTTCCTCCTGATACAGCTGGAATATTTAAAAACATACCCGCTGAATGTTATTGTAATTTCAAGTCGAACATCCGTGAGATTACTCACCACTTAAAAGAGGTGGGAGTCTTCTCGACTGAGATAAAGCTGTCCTTTTCCCGGTCTTAGTGCTTTAAGTCTTCCTTATAGAATTCCTTAAACTCACTGTAGCCTTCTTTTCCGAGCTGTTCCTTCTGGAACTTCTTATTTTTGTTCATCTGGGCTACAAGGACGATCTTTCCCTCCTTGCGGGCAGTCATCGCCTCTTTCATAATAGAAGCAAGCTTCTCGGAGCTCATTCCCTTTTCGAAGAGCCACGCTTCCTTCTCATTTCCGCCCGGAACTGTAAATCCGTTGTCTAAAAGGATCGTAACGATTCTCTCAAAGCCGATGGAGAAACCACAGGCCGGTGTATCCATTCCTGTGAACTTTCCGATCATCTTGTCATATCTTCCGCCGCCCGCTACGGAGCCGCCGAATCCTTCCATTGATACTTCAAAGATGGTTCCGGTGTAGTAGCCCATTCCACGGACTAAGGTCGGGTCAAACGCAAGTTTGAAGCTTCCGTCAGAAACATCGCCGACTGTCTCCATGATCTGTGCAAGATTCTCAGCTGCACCGTCCTCCAACACACCCGCAAGGATCTCTCCCATACGGCGGACACCTGAGGCATCGTTTGTTGCCTGCCCCATAAGCTCTAAGTATTTATCGGCCGTCTCCTCGGAGTAGCCGTTTTCCATAAGCTCTGCCTTTACACCATCCGTACCGATCTTGTCCATTTTATCGACTGTGATGAATACCTTATCGATATCTTCCTCCGGGAATCCGCTGTATACAGCCATCGCGCGGAGAAGCTTTCTGTCGTTGACACGGACCTCAAAGCTGTTGTCCGGGCAGATCTTCTTTAACGCGGTCGTTGTCGCGAGGATCAGCTCGATCTCGGCCTGATTCGTTGCGTCACCGAGAATATCGATATCACACTGGACGAACTGTCTGAAACGTCCCTTCTGCGGACGGTCTGCACGCCATACGCTGCCGACCTGGAGTGCCTTGAACGGGGACGGCAGGTTTGCAGAGTTATTGGAATAATATCTGGATAACGGAAGTGTCAGATCGTAGCGGAGTCCGCCGTCTGCCAGGTCGTTTTCTGTCTCTGCTGTCTCGATGTTTAATTTCTCGCCGCGCTTTAAGATCTTGAAGATCAGCTTCTCATTGTCGCCGCCCTGTTTGCTCAGGAGGTTCTCAATGTGCTCCACGCATGGAGTCTCGATCGCGGAGAATCCGAAGCCGCGGTAAGTCTCCTTGATCTGGTTCAGCACATAATCCCGGATCTGCATCTCTGCCGGGAGAATATCTTTCATGCCGGTGACCGGCTTTTTCTTTAATGCCATAAAGGTACCTCTGTTTCTCTCTTTATCGCGCAATTTCACGCCTACGTTCACCATAATACGCTGATTGCCTTAGGTTTTCAAGGGTTTTTTCTTTCCTTAATAAAAGTATTATATTTTTCGGACATGGATAAGTCAACTTATTTTGTGAGTTTTTCCCATCCCGCATCTAAAAGAGCGGCGTGATCAGCCGCCTGCACAGAAAAAGGACCTCCGCCAGGAAACGGAAGTCCTTTTTCCTTATATTATACGTCTTCCTACAGTCCGGTCCAGCCGATGCTCTGTAAGATCGTTAAAGATGCGAATGAGAGGATCACCTGGCATCCGAGGAGCGGCATGAGCCACTTTGCGTATTTTGTCCAGTCTGTCTTTGCGATCGCGAGGGAACCCATCAGAGTACCTGCTGTCGGGAAGAGGCAGTTGGAGAAGCCGTCACCGAACTGGAATGCCTGTACAGCAACCTGTCTTGTGATACCTGCAAGATCAGCAACCGGAACCATAAGCGGCATAACTGCTACAGCCTGTCCGGAACCGGACGGAATGAAAAGGTTGATAACCAGGTTTGCAACGAACATGAAGTTCGCTCCGAGGATGGAACCCATTCCGGACATCGGGATGGACAGCCAGTAAACGATCGTATTTAAGATGTTTCCGCTTGCAAGGATCACAGAAATACCATTTGCGAAGCCGACAATGAACGCGGCGTTTACCATCTTGGAACAGCCACCGATAAATACCTTCGTTGTTCCGTTGATACCCATACCATTGAGAAGGCCAACAACAACCGCAAGTGTAAAGAATGTAGCTGCGATCTGATCATAGCTCCATTTATATTTTACAGAGCCAACCAGGATTGCCGCAACCGCTACGACAAGACCGATCAGGCTGATCAGGTGCTTCGTTGTTAAATGTGCTTCGATCGCCTTCGCTCCATCTTTTCCTGCGCCCATGCTGTCAGATGCACTCATGCCAACTTCATAGTTTAAGCTCTTCTTCGGATCCGCCTTGATGGTTTTCATGTAACGGATCGTAAAGAAATAGCAGAGCGCGAAGTTGATGATGTTTAATACGACACGGACACTGAAACCGGAGAAGATCGGGAGCTCCGCGATCGGCTGTGCAGTACCGATAGTGGAGGCGTTCGCCCAACCTACGTTGAATCCGGAATAAGCGCCTATATATACAAGCAGGAAGCCTGTGAAGGAATCATACCCTAAGTTTGTTGCAAGGATGATTCCGATCGGGATCAGGGCAACGACCGCGTTTGCGAAAACGCCTGCTGCGCCGCCGATGGACATGAATGCCATTACTAAGAATACAAGTACGTTTACATTTAAGTTCTGCTTGGAAGCAAGTTTTCCGAACGCAGCGTGGATCGCTCCTGTCTTTTCAAGGATCTCAACGGCACCGCCGACAAACATGACCATGACCATTAACTTTGCGGCTTTGTAGAATCCCTGTACGACTGCCATGATAGTTGCCCACGGACCGACCGGGGAAGCTTCTACGGTGTGATAGGTACCTGCGATAACCTTGTTTAAGTTGCCCACTTTCTCTGTATCGAATTCACCTGCCGGAACGATCCAGGTCAGGATGGCGCAGACGATCATGAGCATGAATAACAGTGCACATGTACTTGGAATCTGCAGCTTTTTCTTGTTGTTTTCCATAAGTGTTCTCCTTTATCTTAAGAAATCTCTCGCGTACTGGATGATGACGGATGCGCCTGTGCGGATGCACTTCTCATCAAATACGTTTTTAGAGTTATGAAGACCGTGTCTGGAATTCGGATCCTCGTTATTTCCGGATCCTAAGCGGAACTGTGCGCCCGGTCCGAACTTCGGGAAGAGAACAGAAAAGTCCTCGGAACCCATTGACGGATTCTTCACGTAGGAAACATGGTCAGCACCGATGGTCTTTGCAGCGGCCTCAGCAACTGCCTCGATGATGGAATCGTCATTTACGAGCGGCGGAACTCCGATTTCCCATTCAACCTCCGCAGTTCCTCTCATGGACTCGGCGCAGCCTTTTACGACGCGGTCGATGGCAGCCATCATTTTTTTGCGGCAGTCCGGATCAAGGCTTCTCAGTGTTCCGTGCATCTCCACATAATCCGGGATGATATTGTTTACTGTTCCGCCGTGGATGCTGCCGATGGTAAGAACACCCGGATATACCGGATAGTTTTCACGGGAGATCACGGTCTGAAGCTGTGTGATCACATAACCGGAGATTACGACCGGATCGATGCAGTTTTCCGGATGAGCGCCATGTCCGCCCTTTCCTTTGATCTTGATATTAAAGAAATCATTGGACGCGTTTGCCGGTCCCTTTTTTAATCCGATGCTTCCGGCATCGATCTCCGGTGATACGTGGAGACCGATAAATGCGTCCGGTTTCGCAACCTGCGTGAAATTGCAGTCGACAAGCTCTCCGGCTCCCATATGCTCTTCTGCCGGCTGGAAGATCAGCATGACCGTTCCGGCAAGCTCCTCACGGATCTCTGATAATACCTTCGCGCAGTAGAGAAGCACGGTTGTGTGGATATCATGTCCGCAGGAATGGCAGGCACCATCATTCTCGGAGGCGAATGGAAGTCCTGTGAGTTCCTTCATCGGAAGTGCGTCGATATCCTCGCGGATCGCAACGGTTTTTCCCGGTTTTCCGCCGCGGATAACGGCAACAACGCCGGTCTTCATCCCGATCTCAGCGATCTCCACACCGTATTCCGTCAGTTTTTCGCGGATGAACTCCGTTGTCTTATATTCCTTGTTGCTAAGCTCCGGATGTCTATGAATATGCCTGCGAATGGCAATCATTTCATCTTCATACTTCGCTGTGAGACTCATTGTATCCATATTGGAGTACCCCTTTCTAATTTATTTATAAAATTTTAACATTTCCATTATAATACATTGCTCTTTAAAGTTCAACCACTTTAATTCGGTAGCACTATAAGAATAAGATATGTCTGTCATAGACATTTTATATTCTGAATCAGGAACGCCCCGTATAAGAGTCCCCGGATCAGGGAATCCTTCCGGAAAGCAGCGGTCTAAAACCGCAACAAAACGATTGCAATTTATGCCAAAAAATTTTATAATGATTGGTATATTTCAGGAGTGTCTGCTTTTGTCGAAAATACCGGGAAGACGACGGATTTATGCGGCGGACATGACCGGATGGTACGCTAAAAATGAAGGTGGGAGATTTTATGGAAGAAAACAAACTGAAAACGATCGAAGGTGAGCTGGAAGCGCCTGCTGATTTCACAAGTCCTGATGTTCTTTACCGGGATCTTGTTGCCAGCATCAGAAAGTACCATCCGTCCGATGATCTGAGCATGATCGAGAAGGCATATCAGCTTGCGGATAATGCCCATAAAGACCAGAAGCGAAAATCCGGGGAACCGTACATTATCCATCCACTCTGTGTGGCGATCATCCTCGCGGATCTCGAGATGGATAAAGAGACGATCGCAGCCGGACTTCTCCACGACGTGGTGGAGGATACCGTATATACAGAGGAACAGCTCGCTGAGATATTCGGAAAAGAGGTTGCCCTCTTAGTCGACGGTGTTACAAAGCTGACCCAGTTATCCTGGTCGGCGGATAAGGTGGAAATGCAGGCGGAGAACTTAAGAAAAATGTTCCTCGCCATGGCAAAAGATATCCGTGTCATTATCATCAAGCTTGCGGACCGTCTCCACAATATGCGGACGCTTCAGTACATGCGCCCGGAAAAGCAGAAGGAGAAGGCGAGAGAGACCATCGAGATCTACTCCCCTCTTGCTGACAGACTCGGTATTTCCAAGATCAAGATCGAACTGGATGACCTTGCGTTACGGTATCTCGAGCCAAATGTATACAAAGAACTGGAAGAAAAGATCGCCCTGACAAGCGAAGCGCGCCAGAAATTCATCGATGACATTATCGCCGAGATCGAGACCCACATGGAAAATGCTGAGATCAGGTGCGAGGTCAACGGACGCGTCAAGCACTTCTTCAGTATTTATAAAAAGATGTTAAACCAGCACAAGACGCTGGACCAGATCTACGATATCTTTGCGGTCCGCATCATCGTGGACTCAGTGAAAGACTGTTACGCGGCTCTGGGTGTGATCCACGAGATGTACAAACCGATCCCCGGCCGTTTTAAAGATTATATCGCGATGCCGAAGCCGAATATGTATCAGTCCTTACATACGACACTGATCGGCACAAACGGCCAGCCCTTTGAGATCCAGATCCGTACCTTCGAGATGCACCGTACAGCGGAATATGGTATCGCCGCCCACTGGAAATATAAAGAGAGCGGCAGCGGACAGGTTGCTGCCGGTGATGAGGCGAAGAAGTTAAGCTGGCTGCGCCAGATCCTTGAGTGGCAGCAGGATATGTCCGACAACAAGGAATTCTTAAATGCCATCAAGAGCGACCTCGATATGTTCTCCGACAGCGTGTACTGTTTTACACCGACCGGAGACGTAAAGGCACTGCCAAGCGGCTCCACACCGATCGACTTCGCTTACTCGATCCACACGGCTGTCGGAAACAAGATGGTGGGCGCGAGAGTCAACGGAAAGCTCGTAAATATTGACTATGTGATCCAGAACGGTGACCGGATCGAGATCATGACATCCCAGAATTCCAAGGGACCAAGCCGTGACTGGTTAAATATCATCAAGAGCAGCCAGGCGAGAAACAAGATCAACGCCTGGTTCAAGCAGGAGCGGAAGGCTGACAATATCTTAAAAGGCCGCGAAATGATCGACCGCTACTGTAAGGCAAAGGGAATCAACTTCTCCGATATCAATAAGCCGGAGTTTGTGGATAAAGTATTAAAGCGCTACGCCTTTCAGGACTGGGATTCCGTTCTGGCATCCGTCGGACACGGCGGATTAAAAGAGGGGCAGGTCATCAACAAGATGATCGAGGAGCGCACAAAGAAGCTGAAACGCGAAGTGACCGATGCAACGATCCTTGATGCCATCGGTGACAACAACAAACCTGCTGTGGTTCCGATCAAGGGCAGCAAATCAAAGAGCGGCATTATCGTAAAGGGAATCCATGACCTTGCGGTTCGTTTCTCCAAGTGCTGCAGCCCGGTTCCAGGCGACGAGATCGTTGGTTTCGTGACGAGAGGCCGCGGAATTACGATCCACAGAACTGACTGTATCAACGTCTTAAATCTCCCGGAGATCGAGAGAAGCCGCCTGATCGACGCAGAGTGGCAGGGCGTTGAGGAGGACAACAGTGCCGCAACCTACTCCACAGAGATCTCGATCTTCGCGAATAACCGGATCGGAATGTTCGTGGATATCTCCAAGATCTTTACAGAGCGCGAGATCGACATCAAGACAATGAACTCCCGCGTGAATAAGCAGGGCAAGGCGACGATCACCATGAGCTTCGATATCCATGGAATCGAAGAATTAAACAACCTGATGGCAAAGCTGCGCCAGATCGACGGCGTGCTGGATATTGAGAGAACCACGGGCTGATAAAAATTTAGATAACTCTGCATTCAGGTGTGTGAAAGTGCGCCGTGAGTGCGGTGATAAAGGTCTGCCGGAGGTACTACGGACGGCAGGCCTTTTTATACACGAATGTTTGAAAACCACAGCAGAAAATTGTAACGGCATAAAGGCGAAGCACTTCTCTTTATGCTGTTGAAAATGGAGGAAAGTAAACTATGAGCGAGATCCGCATCAAGACTCTGGTAGTCGGCATGGTTGGAACCAACTGCTATCTGGTCTATGATCATGAGACAAAACGAGCTGCCGTTATCGATCCGGGCGATGGCGCCGGTCAGATCGCCAATATGGCGGTATCCCTGGGGTTAAAGCCGGAAGCGATCCTTCTGACCCACGGTCACTTCGACCATATCATGGCGGCAAAGGAACTGAAGGAGGCCTGGAATGTACCGATCTACGCATGCGAAAAGGAGATCGATGTCCTGACGGATGGCCAAAAGAGTCTCGTGGCAGGCTATTTCAGAGAGCCGTATACGATCACACCGGATGTCACCGTGAAAGAAGGTGACGAGCTTTCCATCGCCGGATTTACATGGAAAGTATTTGAAACACCAGGACACACCATCGGTTCCTGCTGTTACTATATCGAAAAAGAATCTGTTCTCTTCTCCGGGGATACCCTGTTTGCAGGCTCCTACGGCCGCACAGATTTCCCGACGGGAAGCGGACGCCAGATCGCCGAGTCTGTAAGACGTCTGCTCTCCACACTGCCGGACGACACCATGGTCTATCCGGGGCATATGGACACGACTACCATCGGTTTTGAAAAGAAGTATAATCCTCTTTCGGGGGCAATGGGATGATTGGAATTTTATTGAACGATACTGCTTATGAGCAGGATATCCGGGAGCTTTTGATGGCGTTTTATCCGGGTGAGACTTTTATCCATGAGAAACAGGACGACGTGGATTTTTATGTGGAGGGAACCTGCACACAGAACGCTGATAAGACGAAATTTGGCTTGAAGATCACGGATCCGGCGGGCACTGTCGCAGATGAGACCGTATTTCCGATCGACTACGATGTGCGGTTAAACGCAAAGACAACGATCAAGAAAGAGCTTTACGGCATGTTAAAAAAGCGGACGGGAAAAGAACTCCCCTGGGGGACCCTGACCGGTATCCGCCCGACAAAGATCGCCATGACGAGACTTGATCAGGGTGAAGATGAGGAGAGCATCCGTTCCTTCATGCGGGACATGTACCTGACAAGCAAAGAGAAGATCGACTTAAGTGTGGAGGTCGCGAAACGGGAGCGGGAGCTCTTAAGCCATATCGACTATGAGACGGGATACAGCCTCTATGTGGGAATTCCGTTCTGTCCGACCACCTGCCTCTACTGTTCCTTCACCTCCTACCCGATCGGCGCGTGGGAAAAGAAGGTTCATCTCTATCTTGAAGCGCTGTTTAAAGAACTAGACTATGTGGCAGAAAAGATGAAGGGACGTACTCTCGACACGGTTTACTTTGGCGGCGGAACTCCGACGTCCTTAAAGGCCGAGGAACTGGACGCCCTGCTCACAAAGATCGAGAATACCTTTGACCTCTCAAAGGTACAGGAATTCACTGTGGAAGCTGGACGTCCGGACAGCATCACCGAAGACAAGTTCAAAGTTCTCCGTGCCCACAATATCTCCAGGATCTCCATCAATCCGCAGACGATGAAGCAGGCAACTCTGGATCTGATCGGACGCCACCACACCGTGGATATGGTGAAGGAAAAATTCCGCATGGCAAGAGATCTTGGCTTTGACAATATCAATATGGACCTCATCATCGGACTTCCGGAGGAAGATATCGATGACGTCCGCAGCACCATGGAGCAGGTCAGAGAGCTTGCCCCAGACAGCGTGACGGTCCACTCTCTCGCCATCAAGCGTGCGGCGAGACTCAATATCTTCAAGGAGCGCTACGCGAACTTAAAGATCCAGAACACTCAGGAGATGATCGATCTCACCGCGAAGTACGCCCGCGAGATGGGTCTTGAGCCGTATTACCTGTACCGTCAGAAAAATATGGCCGGAAATTTCGAGAATGTCGGCTATGCGGCACCCGGAAAAGCATGTATCTACAATATCCTCATTATGGAGGAAAAGCAGACCATCGTGGCCTGCGGTGCCGGAACCACCACGAAAGTCACGTTCCCGGCGGAAAACCGTCTGGAACGCGCGGAGAATGTAAAGGATGTAGCTTCCTATATCGAGAGGATCGATGAGATGATCGATAGGAAAGAGAAGCTGTTGAGCAAGTTAGTTTAAATATGTCTGCTGCGCTGACCGCAGGATAGCGCAGATCAAACGCCAGATCTGGGCACGCGGCAACAAAATACGCTGTACATGGGGTTCATTCTCCTGTACAGCGTATTTTTTAGATTCAACATTTTTTAATTCTTATTTTGCAAAAGTTCTTTCTTTGTAACTTTTCTTGTAACTGTTCAGTAGGTCTGCGCACTTGCTGCGCTGACCGTAAGAAAACATAGGCTGGAAGGCAAAAATCCCATCAGCGAAGCTGATCTGGAATGGATTTTTGCACGTAACTATGAAGGTACTGAATAGTTACCTTTTCTTTTTACCAGGTCTTTCTCATGTATAAAAGTCCTGTGAGATCTGCCAGTATCCAGCCGATCGGGATCGCCATCCAGATTCCTGTCTCACCGAGGAATGTGGCAGAGAGCACGTAGGCAAGTAACACACGGGTTCCGAGGGAGATCACTGTAAGCACCACAGACATCTCCGCCCTCTTGATCGCCCTGTAATATCCGTAAAGCAGGAACAGGCAGCCGATTCCAAAATAGAACGCGCCCTCGATCCTGAGATAACGGACGCCGGAGGCGATGACCGCTGTCTCTGCGGAGCTCACGAAGATCTGCATGAGCGGTACCGCGAAGGCAAAGACCAGCGCTGAGATCACAAGGCTGAATGCCGTGCTGATGGCAAAGGATTCCTTTGTGCCGCGGCGGATCCGTTCTTTATTTCCCGCGCCGTAGTTCTGGGCGATGAAGGTCGAATAGGCGTTTCCAAAGTCCTGAACCGGAAGATATGCGAAGGTGTCGATCTTTACTGCCGCCGCGAAAGCCGCCATGGTGGTGGCGCCAAAGCTGTTTACAAGCCCCTGCACCATGAGGATTCCGAAGTTCATAACCGACTGCTGCAGGCAGGTCAGAGAGGAAAGGCCCGCGATCTCCTTTAAGATTCCGCCGTCAAAGCAAAGATCCTTTCTCTCCGGAAAAAGGCTTCTGCATCGGAAAAGAACGTAGAGCAAAATACCGATCCCGGATACATACTGGGCAAAGATCGTTGCATAGGCCGCACCGGCGATCCCCAACTGAAAGACCGCCACAAATAAAAGATCCCACGCGATGTTTAAGATCGCGGATACCGCAAGAAACACCAGCGGAACCGTAGAATTTCCCAGTGCTCTTAACAGGCAGGAGAAGAAATTATAGAGGGACGTGGCGAGCAGACCCGCGAAAATGATCAGCAGATACTCTCTCATACCGCCCCAGACCTCCTCAGGGACCCGTAAGAAGCTTAAGATCGGATCAATGAAAATATAGACAACTGCGTTCAAAACAAGCGTTACAGCGAGGATCAGGCCGCAGGCGTGGGCGATGGAGGACTTCAGTGCCCTCTCATCGCCCTTTCCCCGGTAGATGGAAAACAGCGCGCCGGAGCCCATACTGAGTCCCAGAAAGATCGAGGTCAGGAATGTCATCAGCGTGTAGGAGGATCCCACCGCCGCCAGAGCATTTTTTCCAAGGACACGGCCAACGATCAAAGTGTCCGCGATGTTGTAAAACTGCTGCAAAATATTTCCTGCCATCATGGGTAGGGCAAATAAAAGAAGGGAGCGTGAGATGCTCCCTTTTGTAAGATCATGGTACATGGAAACCTCACTCCGTTATCGTTATGATTGGACGTCCGCGGCTCTGTTTCATGCGGCGGCACCAGCATTGTAATGATAACATGAGGGCACTGTATTTTCAACCACGATGTTTTGCATTCCAGATCGGCAAAATCCACTGCCACCACTGTATTGTACGGAATTTCCACTTATGAAAAAAACTGCAGGCGTTGTATGGTTTCAATTCCTGCAGGTTTCTCTATTTTTCATATCTGATCATCAGATCACGCCTGTCATTTTTAAGATGATCTGGGCAATGATCGTAGAACCGAGAAATGTTCCTGCGAACGTGAAGATCGCTACGACTACGATCGCAAAGCCCTGTTTCTTAAATGTATCCACATCTTTTCCGATGGAGATTCCGGCATATGCAAGGATCGGAGTGCAGAGCGGAAGAAGTCCGATCTTTCCAATCTGTTCGATCGCATAATCTGCGATCGGGCTGACACCCGGGATCGTGATCAGGATCGCGATAAATGAGATATAGGCGATTGCCGGGAGATTCTTCGGCGAAACCTTATTGATCAGCTCATAAATGATACAGCCCACCAGCGTGCATACAAGAAGAAGCACGAGCCCGGGCACTGCCTCAAGCGGGGTTACCGGGTTTCCAGCCTTTGATGTACTGATAAAATTGCCGATGGATGCGAAGATGCATACAAGGACAAGACATTTGATTCTTTTAAACCATACTGCTGCGTCCATATGGATCCCTCCTATTCTTCCCCGGCGGCTTTGACTTTCACCTTAGCGCCGATCGGGAGTCCGTCTTTATAATGCCTGTTGTTCTTTGTGAACAGCTTGTACATGAATTCACACATCGGAAGTGCGATAAAAATACTCATATAAAGGCCATCCACACTGCTCAGCATATTTGAGGTCGCCGCGTAGGCAGTGATCTCCGCTTCCATATCCGGATATGCCTCAACGACTGCCGCAAGGCTGGCAGAAAGCATGGATGCGGAACCTGTTCCGCACGCCATTCCGAGCGCATACGGGTGGAAGATATTTAAGGAGCAGAGCAGGGAGACGAAGATACCATTGAACATGGTTCCGAATACAGTACCTGTGATATATCCACCCATAACACCGATTCCTTCATCCGAATCAAGACCATATTTATCAGCAACAACCGCAAGGGAGCTCTCTCTTGAAATAGAGAAGGAGGTTCCGATTGCCGCGCGTCCCATATGGAACACAAATATGGCGATCGGGAGCGCTAAAACTGCGGTTCCCAGATTTCCGAATTCCTGAAGGATCAGCGCCGGTCCGGCTTTGACAACCGCGCCGAGATTCGGTCCGATCGTGGATGCGATCTTTGCTGTCAGCATCATAACGCTGATTCCGATATAGGGTGATGCTTCTGTCATCATCTTCTGTGGAATTAATTTTACGATTCCAAGGATCGCTCCAAGGATCAGTACATACAGCATCGGAAACAGTGAGAAGGACAAAGGCCCGAAACTGAATTTTTTGGTGCCGATAAATTCGGCAATTACGGTGAGTACGAAAGCAAGCGCATGGATACGCCAGTCAGCCATATGCTCTTTCATATTCGATCCCTCCTTTTGTTGTTTTTCGCCTCCGCATGTTTCCCTTTTGCTGAAATCATAGATCTTTCGGCATCTTTGCACAGAAAGACCCGTCTCTTTTCCGCAAACATTTGTCCGCAACGCAGAAACAAGTTAACATTGATTCTATCAGATTTTCACAAAAATGCAAGCGTTTTTTGTCGCATTATGCGAAAAAGCTTTGCTGCTTTATTGTTTTACCACAGTGTGCAAACAAGAATCATTCATTTTGAATTGTGGAATATATTCTATATAATGAAAAATATGCTTTCTTCCTGTGCAACAGAAAAAGAGAGTCCACAGTTTTCTCCTGTTGAACTCTCTTCCCCGGGTAACCTGCATTTTCCGATACTCTGCCCGGTTCACGCTATGGTTCCTTTGTCATCATTACATTCATATACTGGTACGGGATCTCAATCCCCTCTTTGTCAAATGTTAACTTGATCGCCTCTGTGATGGACCACTTCGCTGTCCAGTAATCCTCACAGGTCGTCCAGCCTCTGGCGCTTAAAACAACACTGCTGTCTCCCAGCGCATCCACAACGACCTGAACCGGCTGATCCTTCATGATCCCCGGGTTCTCCTCGAAGATCTTTTTCAGGACGTTCTTCGCCTTTAAAAGATCGGAGGAATATCCGATCCCCACATTGATGATCAGGCGGCGTTTTCCGGTCCTTGTAAGGTTTGTGAGCGGCGCGCTGGACACGGAGCTGTTCGGGATCGTGATGACCCGGTTATCCGTCGTCAGGAGCGTCGTGTATACAAGGCCGATGGACTCAACGGTTCCTTCACCGGAGCTGGTGCTGATATAATCGCCCACCTTAAACGGTTTCAGGAGCAGGATCAGGGTTCCGCCCGCAAAGTTCGAGAGCGTATTCTGCATCGCAAGGCTGAATGCCAGAGTAACGGTACCGATGACCGCCACGAAGGAAGTCGTCTTGATTCCCAGCTGGTCCGCCGCCATGAATACCATAACGCCGAAGAGAACTGCATGAAGCAGCATGTCCAGAAACTTTTTTAACGTGATCTCCACCCCGGCGCGGTCCATGATCTGACCGGCTGCCCTGCGGGCGATCCTGATGATCCGCAGTCCCACAAATACGATGACCGCCGCCCAGAAGACTCTGGTTCCGTATTTGACGAGCGCCGCGGTGAGAATATCCAATGTATGTTCTTTCATGTCATTTCACCTGTTGCTTTCCGGATATTTCTGTCCTGTATTTAATTTCTGCGCTGACTGCCCAAATCAGTCCGGCACAAATTTCAGTGTCGGCTCTCGCGCGCCGTCTTTATGATCTGTCCAACTTTCTCAGAGATCACATCCAGCGGACTCGTTGCTGTCTTAACAGCCGGCTGTCTTAACGGGCGCTTTCTCTTCTCCACCGTTTTCTTTTTCTCCGGCTCCGTCTCTTCTTCATATGGGGTACAGGAGAATATCGCCACAGACATCGGGGCAAGGTTGATGGCGATCGAGTTCTTTCTCGTATCCCACTCCTCTTTCTTCGACATCTTGACTCTCAGGTTCGTCATTCCGCTGCCGCCAAACTGCTTCGCATCACTGTTCAGGATCTCCTTGTATTTTCCCGCAAACGGAACACCGAGGCGGAACTTCTCATGCTCCACCGGAGCGAAGTTGCAGACAAAGAGCAGGGTCTCTTCCGGCTTCTCCGTTTTTCTCTCAAATATAACGATATTTTCGTCGTTATACGTGCAGTTGATCCACTCAAAGCCCTCCGGCTCATAGTCCATTCTGTAGAGTGCCGGCTGTGTGCGGTATAAATGGTTCAGTGCTTTCACATAATCCTTCATCTGGCTGTGGATATCATATTTCAAGAGCCCCCACTCCAGACTCGTTTTTTCGTTCCACTCGTCCATCTGTCCGAAATCCTGTCCCATAAACAGAAGTTTCTTTCCCGGATGCCCCATCATAAAGCCGTAGGCGGTCCTGAGGTTCGCAAACTTCTTCTCCTGGGTATCCCCCGGCATCTTACCTGCCAGGGAACCTTTTCCGTGGACCACCTCGTCATGGGAAAATACCAGGACGAACTTCTCGCTATAGGCATAGAGCATGCTAAAGGTCAGCTCCCCGTAGTGATCATGGCGGAAATATGGATCGCATTGCATGTAATCCAGGAAATCGTTCATCCAGCCCATGTTCCACTTGAAGTCGAATCCAAGGCCGCCGTCATTCTCATCGCCGGAGACCTTCGGCCAGGCCGTGGACTCCTCAGCGATCAGGACAGAACCTTTTGTGTCCCTCGCGTAGATGGAATTTAAATGCTTTAAGAATTCCACCGCCTCCAGATTCTCATTTCCGCCATAAATGTTTGCGACCCACTCCCCGGCGTTCTTTCCATAGTCCAGATACAGCATGGAGGCAACTGCATCCATCCGGATACCGTCGGCATGGAACTCCTTCGCCCAATATAAGGCATTAGAAATCAGGAAGTTTGATACCTGGGGACGGCCATAGTTGTAGATCAGGGTTCCCCAGTGGGGATGGGATCCCTGGCGCGGATCCTGGTGTTCGTAAAGACATGTCCCGTCAAAGGTCGCAAGGCCGTGGGCATCCCTCGGAAAATGAGCCGGAACCCAGTCCAGGATCACACCGATCCCTTCTTTGTGCATATGGTCCATAAACGCCTTGAAATCATCTGGTGTTCCGAAACGGCTCGTCGGCGCGTAGTAGCCTGTAACCTGGTAACCCCAGGACTCATCCAATGGATGTTCCATCACAGGAAGCAGCTCCACATGGGTGTATCCCATCTCTTTCACATAGGCTGCCAGCTTCTCCGCGATCTCCCGGTAGTTATAGAACTGGCTGCCGTTGATATCCTTACCGTTCTCATTCTGTGCTACCGTTTTCTGCATCCAGGAACCCAGATGGACCTCATAGATGGACATCGGGGAATCCTTCAGGCGGTCTTTCGCCGCTTCCCGCTCTTTGATCCACTCATCATCGTTCCATTTGTAACCGGACATATCCCAGACAACAGATGCCGTATTCGGGCGGAGCTCCGCATAGTTTCCGTACGGATCCGCCTTCAGCATCGGAAGTCCCGCTTTTGTCTTGATCTCATATTTGTAGATCGCGCCGGGCTTCAGGTTCGGGATAAAGATCTCGTAGATCCCCGACGGACCTCGCTTTTTCATCTGGTGGCGTCTTCCGTCCCAGAAGTTGAAATCGCCCACAACGCTGACGCGCATCGCATCCGGCGCCCACACCGCAAAGTGAACGCCCTCGATCCCGGCTTCCACCGCCGGATGTGCCCCGAATTTCTCATAGGAATCATAATAGATCCCCACACTGAACTTCCGCACCTCTTCCTCGGTAAAGGCGGTGTGGAACTGGTAGCTGTAAGGGTCGATGATCTCCTCGTTGTCCCCGTCCGTGTAGGTGATACAGAAATGATACGGAACCAGCTCTCTCCTGTCATCTAAAAGCACCGCAAAGAAGCCGTTCTCGTCCGTCATCTCCATCGGGAACTGTTCTTCACCGATCTTTACGGACACCTTCTCAGCGTTCGGCAAAAAGGCCTGGATCAGAAGACCTTCCTTTATTACATGTTCCCCTAAAAGCCGTCCCGGATCGCTCGCCTCGGAATAGACAAGTTCCTCGATTCCGGCCCAATCCATCAGATCATATAAGATTTTTTCCATTCAGCACTCCCCCTGCTGCGTCCACATGCCTTTCACCAGGCACACTCCGCTAATAAATCAACTCCGACAACAGATAAATATTACCCACATTTTTTAACAACATTTTAACATTTTCACTTCCGCGATACAAGTATTCTCCCCTGTTTTCCTCGCAGAAAGAAAAAACTTCCTTACCTTTTTCGAAATTCCCTTGCGAAACTTGACAATTTATCATAAACTCTTTATTGTATGCATACGGGCAGTCGCATTTACTTTTACAGTATATCCTTCCCGTAAATATTAGTCAAACGAGGTTATGATCATTTATATGGAAAATAATGAGAAAGAAAAGAAAGAAAAAACAGGCTGGGTTTCGGAACTCATAAGCTGGGTGCAGGTTCTCGTATCTGCCGCTGTGATCGCCTTCGTGCTCACCACTTTCGTCATTGCAAACAGTGAAATTCCAACAGGTTCCATGGAAAACACTATCATGGCAGGAAGCCGTGTCATCGGCTCCAGACTCCATTACAAATTCTCCGAACCGGAACGCGGCGATGTAGCGATCTTCGTTTTTGGCTGGCAATGCCCACAGTGCGGTGCGATCATAGAGGGCGATAAGCAGAGTACCTGCCCGGCCTGCGGTTCCGAAGTCGGAAAGCGCGGCCACACGATCTACTATGTAAAACGTGTGATCGGTATGCCTGGCGACGTGATCGATATCGTGGACGATCAGGTCTACTTAAACGGATCTGACACACCTCTTGACGAGCCGTACATCGCAGAGCCGATGAATCAGCACGAGACTTACCATTTTGAAGTCCCTGAAGGCTGTTACTTCATGATGGGCGACAACCGCAACTACTCCCTGGATGCCCGCTACTGGCAGAACCACTATATTTCCAGAGACAAGATGGTTGCCAAGGTATTCTTCGAATACTTCCCGACACCAAAGGTAATCCACTAATGTGGAATCCGGCATATATCATTTACTTACACACAGGAGACAGATTATGAAGAAGGTTGTAAAGTTTGGCGGCAGCTCCCTCGCAAGTGCCCGTCAGTTTAAAAAGGTAAAGGCGATCATCGAAGCCGATAAGACCCGCTGCTATGTTGTTCCGTCGGCACCGGGAAAAAGAGACAGCAAAGACACAAAAGTGACCGACATGTTATACCAGTGCTACGACGCTGTATGCGCAGGCGAAAGCTATAAGCGCATCCTTGACCAGATCAAGAAGCGCTACACCGATATCATCGACGGTCTTGATTTAAACTTAAACCTTGATTTCGAATTTGCGAAAATTGAGGAGAACTTCTTAAAGAAAGCCGGACGCGACTACGCGGCTTCCAGAGGAGAATACTTGAACGGCATCATCGCCGCAAATTACCTCGGTTTCACCTTCGTGGACGCAGCCGATGTGATCCGCTTCGACGCTGAGGGAAATTTCCTCTCCGAGGAGACAAACGAGGAGATGCGTGAGCATCTCGCTTCCTTAAAGCAGGCAGTCATTCCTGGCTTCTACGGTGCTAAGCCGGACGGAACGATCCACACCTTCTCCCGCGGTGGTTCCGATATCACAGGTTCCATCGTGGCACGTGCAGTCCAGGCGGACCTTTACGAGAACTGGACAGATGTTTCCGGTTTCCTCGTAGCAGATCCGAGAATTGTTGAGAATCCGGCTCCGATCGAGACCATCACCTACACCGAGCTCCGTGAGCTCTCCTACATGGGTGCAAGTGTCCTTCATGAGGACGCGATCTTCCCGGTAAGAAAAGCCGGAATCCCGATCAATATCCGCAACACGAACCGTCCGGAAGATCCGGGTACCATGATCGTCGAGAACACCAGCAAGCGTCCGCACTACACCATCACCGGTGTTGCCGGAAAGAAGGGCTTCTGCGCTATGAACATCGACAAGGCAATGATGAACTCCGAAGTTGGGTTTGGGAGAAAGGTTCTTGAGGTATTTGAAAAGAATGGCATCTCCTTCGAGCACATGCCGTCCGGCATCGACACCATGTCCGTTCTCGTTCACCAGGATGAGTTCCAGGAGAAAGAGCAGTCTGTTCTCTCCGGTATCCAACGCTCCGTTCATCCGGATGTTGTCACATTAGAGTCCGACCTCGCTGTGATCGCAGTCGTAGGCCGCGGCATGAAGGCAATGCGCGGAACTGCCGCAAGAATCTTTGCGGCCCTCGCACACGCTAAGATCAACGTAAAGATGATCGACCAAGGATCCAGTGAACTGAACATCATCATCGGCGTTACAAATGATGATTTTGAGCCGGCGATCCGGGCAATCTACGATATCTTCGTAAAAACTGAATTATAATCCATAAATGAGTTTTCCCCCACATAGGCGGTTTGTTAATCACCTGTGCGGGGGCTTTTTTATTCAAGTCCCTTTGATCCTTTTTCATCTGCGCCTGTCTCTGTGCCTCCAGGCCTCTTCTGTTCCATTCAGCAATCCCATCTAAGCCTTATCGCTCGATGCTAAGGGAAACGCGACTTCGTATTCCACATACTACAGCTCACTAAATACGAAACTCTTAAATCTAAAAATCATATTATAATATAATAAAAAAAGAAAGACCAAAAAACTAGTAACAGTTTTCACGGTCTTTCTAAAATACTATTTAGACGATAACTCTGAATTCTCAATAATAACTTTAACAGATGGTATATTGCACTCTGCTGTTATTTGAGCTCCGCTTATTCTATGAAAAATATCTTCCGTACAGAATGTTGCCTCATTAACTAAATCAGAAATATCACTTAATGCACCTCGATTATATCGAAATTGAAATGTTTCTGAAATATAACTATCGTTTTCAAATACCGTTTCTTTTTCTGGTGCACTTCTTACTTCATCTAAAACAACATCTCCTATTTTTAGTGTTGTCATTACTGGAACAATATCCTTAAAAGCTTTAATAGAAATAGTTATATCAAAAACTCCTGTATATAATTTGTCTATAGTAACTGCGGTAATAGAAAACCAAGGTGCATCATCATAGTAAGCTATACTTCCAACGCTACATGGTGTCATTGATGATTTTGATTTGCCCTGTTCAAATACATAAATATCCGGTGCCTTTATATAAATTCTATCAGGTACTGTATCATATTGATAATTATAGCTATGTTCATCCGTATTTCCATCGGAACTACTTGATATTTGTTGAAGTTCATGTAAAAACTCATTATCTATAGCACATTCCATTGTAGAAACCGGTGTTATAACAGCATTTTCATATTCTGGATATTTTATTGTAACTATCAATGCTTCGTTCTCATCAGCTGGCTTTTTATAATAATTCCATATTAAAGCTGCAGACAAAAAAACACAAGCAAAGCAAGCAATAAGGACTATTATTTGTGATTTTTCTGTCTTGTTCATGTGTCATCCTTTATAATCTGTTTATATTTTCTTCATACTTTTATAAATTGACATTTAAATTATTTTCTTTATATTGTATATGTATATGATATCAATCTTTTAATTTTTTGTCAATGTTTAAATCAACCTCTTATCTACCCGAAAATCGACCTTCCGGGACGAGAAAATTCCAAGCCTCTTCTGCTTTCCTCCCTACCCATCTTCCCATCTAAGTATAAACCAAGTCTTTTTCTTACTTTCCCGGTTGTTTTCGAGATTGAAGAAGGAGCTTGGGAGGACTTGGGAATGGGATGCATGGAGTGGATGCAGCTGCAAAAAAAGAAGCAGGACCAGACGAATTTCTTTGAAATTCATCTGACTCTGCTTCATATTTTTTATGTTCTTTTTCACTCGGACACTTGGATGAGTCTGGGTGGGACGAGAACAATTGCTTACTCAAACTCGGCAAATCCAAAGATATTCTTAAACATATTTGTTTAAGTTTTGTATCTTTTTTGCCGTTATTTTATTTCAGTTGTATATATTACTTTGGCTCACTGATTTTCTGTTGCCAATTTGTTGCCAGAACTTTTATTTTTGATTATTTTGGGCTTTATCCATCTTTTCTTGTAATTTCATTAATGCATCAAAACTCTGCATTCCCTTTTGTGGATTCTCCATCAACTTATTCATAAAAATTTCAAGTAATTTGTCCTCTGGCTTAACAGCACTACCAACTTGTTCATGTTTTATTGTTTCTATAAATGCAGAAAGCATTTGTGAAAATCTAGTTTCAATATTGCTTTCAAGTTCTTTCATACTATCTGGAATTTGTTGCACTTCTAGTAACAATGTTGATAATATCTCCGCATTTTCTACTGCACTATTCTCTGATATATTTAACAATGCACTTACTTCACTAACTGGGTTATGAACCGTTTCACCATTTTCAATAGCTTGCATCATAGCCTCAATATCCTTCTTAGCTAAATCAGCACCACTTAATGTTGTTTCATATGATATAGTTCTCATATTAGCTATATCAAAAGGTATATTCACGTCTCCCTTTATAATCTGAATCGCCGGTTTACGATATGAATGTCTAATAGCTAATTCATAAAATACATTTGGATTACTTCCAGTCAAATCAGCAATTACTAAATCAGCAGAAATAATTTGTTCTATAATCGCCTTCGTAATTAATCCACTGTTTGTCATTTTGTCAGCTCGCACAACAGAATAACCAAACGAGTCACAGACTGGATTGATAATATATTCTAAAACTTCATCTGCATTTTTTCGTATTTCTGTACCTTCTTTTCCAATAGGTGTTATTATAAAACATACCTTATCCATTGTACCCCTCCATTATTAAATTGTTTTATAGACTGTAAATTTCTCTTTACCAACCCTACACATTCTTTATTTTGAATACACTGCATCATTTCTGGAAAGAAGGTACACGCAATACTGATTCATACTGATTCCTTCTCTCTGAGAATGCTCTGCCAGTGATCTGTGTAGGCTTCGTGGAATTCTTAATTTAAACTGTCCAGAATAGTCTTCCAGACTGTCTGGTTCATGAATCTCTACACCGTCTTCTAATGCAGCTTCAATCCATGCTTTTTTTGCATCCAGTGCATTTGCTACCGCACTCTCCACTGTCTCACCACAAGTAATGCAACCAGGCAAATCCGGATAAGAAACTACAAATCCGCCTTCATCTTTGTCTTCCACAATTTCCATACGATAGGACATTGCCATATAATCATTCAGCGTCTTCATCATTCTTCGCCTCACTTTCTACAATCTGCCTTACCATTTCTACATATACTTTCTTGATTGGTTCATGCTTTGGTATTGTAATTGGCATACACCCTTGCTTTCTGAAAGTGTAATGACTGTTTCCACTTCTTGGTGCATTCATTTCGTATCCGTAGCTTTCCAATACCTTCCGTAACTCATCAAACCGGAGGTCTTTCGATAAATTGCATATACGTGTTATCAGTTTATCCCATTTTGACATTTGTTATACCTCCTATTCATATTATATGTGGTATCGCATGTGGTGTCAATTATTTATTTATAAACAAGTCGATTCTATATATATCAAATGCCATTGCCTTTCCACAATGAAAAATCAATATGATATTCTTCTTCACTAATCCAATATGTTATTACCTGTAATAATATCTGAATGTTTTGCTTTTCAAAAAGTATTTTTAATAATTTATCTGGTTCAATATGTTCTCCATTTTCAGTTGCCTCAAATACTATTGCATATTCTCGTTGAGTATTGCGTAATGTTCCCGCCAATTCAAAACTTTTTTGTTTTGCAATAGTAACAGCCTTTTCAACTCTTTTAACGAAACATTTAACCTCATCCCTAAAAAGATGTGCTAAAAAAATCATAATTTCATAACAACCATCTGTTTCTGAAAGAAATTCTGTATGCTCTTGTAAAACTAACGCATATCGTCTAAATAAATCATAATACTTTTTATTTTCTGAAATTCCATTTTCTCCATATCGTTCATACAAATATTGATGTACCAAGGTCTCATGTCTCTGCGGCTTACTCACAAAAAATCCAGTGGTCATTTCTGTAAGTAGAAAATCGATTGATCCGTTCCTCTCATAAAAATCTTTTCTCCACTTTATATATTCTATTATTTCAATAGGAGCTATCAATTCCTTACACATACATTGAAAATCATCTATTGACATACAATTAACATTTAATCCTTCAGACGTATGACTTCTAAGTAAATGTTCATATTCAGATATATTTTCATTTTCAAATATCACCAGCGGCACAATTTCTGCGTTTGGATTAATTTTTGCTTTTCTTCCTCTGGCATTGTAAAATTCTGCTTCACTATTTTGAATATACACAAGAGTATCTTTTATCTGTTCTTTTGCCTTTTTACATTTTTTCTTTAGCCATTTTTCTTCTATATTTTTATCTTGCGTCCTATCTTTCTCATTTCTTTCTTTTAATTGAATGGCTAATACAATGTCTTCAAGATTAATTATTAAATCTGCCAATTCAATCTCAGTTCCTCCCTTTGGAGTAAATTTTAAATCAGCATATACAAATTCTTTAAAAAAATAGTTCTCTGAAAATGAACTAAGTAGTTTTTCTGACTGTGTCATTGTTCTATTTCCCCCAATATTATTTTATTATTACCTTTTCATCCGTTTTAATATTTAATTTTTTTGAAAACTTCTTCATCAATTTTGTTGCTCATAGTCCGTTGTCTTATTTACCGTTGACTTCTATAATTAATTATAGAGGTGGTTTAATGAATATGTCAATTCAAAAAAAATTTGGCTATTGTATTCGTATTTTCCGTCAAAATCTAGGACTTAGCCAAGAGAAATTTTCTCTCAAAATAGGAATGGATAGAACTTATTATGCATCCGTAGAAAATGGAAAACGCAATATTTCTATTGCTAACATACAAAAAATAGCAGATGGATTAAACATTTCTCTCTCTGAGTTATTCTCTGCTATTGACAATTATAAGGAGGACTCCAATGATAAATTATCCACATAATATTGCCCAAAGTAATCTGTCAATTTATGATCCCATTAATCCAGAAGACCAGTATTTATATATTCCTACCAATGTATTAGAAAACATATTATCTAATCATATGCTCGGGTTATCATTAGCCGGATTACCTCTCCGAACCCGTTCTAAGGTTGTGAAGCAAGAGATATGTGCTGCACTTGGCTATCCTATTCCACGTTCTTTCAAGAAGACTAAACCTCGTTTTCCTGGGCAAAACTTTGATGTATATACTCAAAAAAGTATGAATGTCCAAATCTGGAATGAAGACATTGACGGAAACAGAAGATATGTTTTTTTCAAAGTAAGTGAAACTGACGTTATCACCTCTGTAAAAGTAATTACTGGCGACATATTAGCTCAATATGATCGAACAGGTACTTTAACCAAAAAGTATCAAGCAACCATGCCTTCTTTTGGACGAAATATTTGTTCTTCCAATGACTCTCCTACTGTTGAAAATTGGATTGTTGACGAAAAAGAGCCTTTACTATTAGAAACAACTCCTAATAATTATCCTTGTAGAAATCAATTATTACGTATAAATGAAATCTATCGCCGCTTGTTACCTATGGTTGGAAAATCTATTAGCTACATTGATGCCATTCAAGAACGTAATCGTGGAGCAGAACTGCATTCAATGATTTGTCAACATCTTGGTTATTCTATTTACGAAGACGACGGAACATATCCTGATATCATAAATCAGCTCCTTGAAGTAAAGCTCCAAACCTCCCCAACTATAGATCTAGGGTTACATTCGCCTATTGATGGAGAATGTATTGCGTCTGTTGAAAACACGCATTTCTATAGTGAAGATATCCGTTACGCAATATTTGATGGTGAACTTTGTGGTTCCCACATTATATTAGAAAATCTATACCTTGTAACCGGCGAAGATTTTACAAATTACTTTCCTTTATTTAGGGGTAATGGAACCAACGCAAAAATCCAGCTTCTTTTACCCTATAATTTCTTTGATTAATTGAACATCTGCTCGACAAGCAAATCCAGTTCTTTTTTCTCGTCGATAGATACATTTCCTGTATCTTCGGCGAGTATTTTTCTCACTAAAGATATTGCCTTTTTGGCCAATTCAGTATTGTGATATGGTATTGGAAATTGCTGCACATATTGCGTCTGATATCTTCTTTTTCCAGAATATAATTTATTATTAAATTTGACATCATAAAATTTTTCAATAAATGAACTGTTTGCTACCGCAAGAGCTAAATATACAACTTCTTCTATCACATCTGGATTAATATCAATCCAGTAGCAATCTCCATTAACAATAGCACCTGTTTCATCTAACCAAAATTGTGGCTTTTCAGAAATATCTCTAAACACAATTTTCCGATGTTCCCATGATTCTGGATTTTGTGGTACCCATATTTCATACCAATTACGTTTTGCTTTCTTAATATACTTTCTTCCATCCAATTGTTCAAAATGTTTCATAAGATATGATTTGGACTTAGGATATTTTTCAATATCATATGCTACTTTTTTCCCATTAACAACTGTATGCGTATATAATACTTTCCACTGATTTTGCTTATTTGCAACTATTTGTCCAGCATTTCGATGGGTGATCAACGGTCGAAGTAATTCTAAATCTTTCTTTTCTCCAAACCACTCGTCTCCTATAAAGACATTATCTGCAGTTGTTTTAATTCCGACCCTAATTTTTCCAACGTCACCAAGAGTCATCCATGTATGACTTTGTACCTTCTCAAGCCACCTCATGTCCTCATTTGATGAAATTGTCCAAGTAGTATCAAGTTCAACACTTTGCAAATTTCCCTGTTTAAACTTAAATATTCTTCCATCAGGTATTTCGTATACTCCTTCACTATAAATCGCATCAAATATAGTATTCACAGGAATAAAATTATTTGCTTCCCCTAATTCTTGATACACAGTCGTAAAAGCAACTTCTTTTTTATTTTTAGTTTCTCCAATAGAAAAAATCATAATGCACGGAAGCACTGATGCTGTAAATAATTTAGTATCTCCTAAATCAGTAATATGATGAATACTATAGTTTTGAAGCATATAATTACGTACGGAATTTCCAGCCTTAATCGTCATAAATTTATTAGAAGTAATATAACCAGAAATTCCATCCTTTTTCAATACATCTTTTGTATAAATTAAAAATGCATAGTAAATATCAATTCTTCCCGTCAACTTCAGTTTTTCTGCAATAATTTGCGATTTATCAGTTCCCATTATTTGTGTTCTTATATATGGCGGATTAGCAATTACAAAATCATATTTTCCAACAGTTCCACTCTCAACAGCTTCAAGGAAGTCTTCTGAACGTATTTCGATATCTATATTAGGATATTTTTCCTGTAAATTTTTTTGTGTATTTTCAGCAGTATATTTATCTATTTCATAACCTACTGCTTTTATTGGAAGACCCATATTTGAAACTGCATTTATCATAGAAACCATCAATTCTCCCTTACCTACAGCAGGATCTAATATTTCAATGCAATCCAAACATGGAGTTTTCTTATATTTGATCATTTCCTTTGCAACATAATCTGCCATTTCTGTTGGAGTATATACAATTCCATTCTCTTTATTTTTTCCTATATTATTATATCTCATTATTTTCTCTTTCCGACTCAAATTCTAATATATCATCAGTGTCACATTTTAAAGCATTACAAATTTTTTCTATACTTTCTAACGATATATATTGATTTCTTTTTATTCTAGTCATAATATTGGCACTAAATCCTGCTAGTTCTATTAATTCCGATGTAGATATATCTCTTTCAATCATCAAATAGAACAATTTTTTATATGATACAGACATCTGATATACCTCCTATTATACAGCATATCACGTTTTCGTGATTTTTTCAATATATCGTGAATTTCTATTACATTTTTTTATTATCACTTTCAAACATACACCATACTCAAAATTATCACTTCTTCTGTTGCTATTAAAATATTATTCATTCTCCCAACCCATGCCATCTGATCCTGCATCTTCAGTTCTTCCG